>CDZT01057468.1_pt1 | contig 216053 bp, 179 predicted proteins | sample 557531 | NCBI WGS metagenome assembly CDZT01 (sample SAMEA3182066, study PRJEB8094) | gut metagenome | biome: human; feature: gut; material: Stool; isolation source: human stools | place: Canada | collected 2013-03-05
TTCACTGCCCATTCTCCATTTGTAGAAGTGTAAAAGTAACAATCCGTCAAAGGAGACAGTGAAGGAAAGCCATAAGGCATATACGATTCACTGCCCATTCTCCATTTGTAGAAGTGTAAAAGTAGCAATCCATCAAAGGAGACAGTGAAGGAAAGCCATAAGGCATATACGGTTCACTGCCCATTCTCCATTTGTAGAAGTGTAAAAGTAGCAATCCATCAAAGGAGACAATGAGGGAAAACCATAAGGCATACACGGCTACCTGTCATTCTCCATTTGCAGAAGTGTAGAAGTAACAATCCGTCAAAGGAGACAATGAAGGAAAACCATAAGGCATACACGGTTACATGCTCATTCTTCATTTGCAGATGTGTAGAAGTAGCAATCCATCAATGGAGACAAGGAAAAGAAACCATAAGACATACACGGTTACATGCCCATTCTTCATTTGCAGATGTGTATAAGTAGCAATCCGTTAATGGAGACAATGAAGGAAAGCCATAAGGCATATACGGTTCACAGCCCATTCTCCTTTTGTAGATGTGTAAAAGTAACAATCCATTAATGGAGACAATGAAGAAAAACAATAAGGTGTATACGGCTACCTGCCATTCTCCATTTGCAGAAGTGTAAAAATAACAATCCATTAATGGAGAATAGGGTATGGAAAGGGCAGATTTCCAGTACATACGTCTCCCTTATTCCTGAATTATGGGCGTAAGTCACATGATTCAGGAGAGACAGCCACCTTTTTATGGGGAGAGCAGCCGGCAAATGCCTGATGGAAATGACCCGAAAATCACAGGAGAATAGCCGTACAATGGGCTGATACACAATTCCTATTGGAGAATGTTGTCCCCATTAGGGGACAGCAAGTTGTGTTTTCGTTTAACGAAAACAGGACGGTTTAACGGAGAATACACCGATAAACCGTTACTTATTTCAAGCTCCAGCGTCGCTTTTTACATATCTAACTATAATTCATTTGAAATCACAAAACAGATTGAACCGAATGTGGTTAGTTTGTCTGTTTATTTCATGTCCGAATCATTAGTATGCTATGTTGCAAAGTTCGTATTCATTATGAAAAAATCCGCTTACGAGAACAAGATATTCAGGTAATTTGCCATCCTTTCCCCAAAGAAGTTTGATGTTAAAAAGTTCAGAAAGCGTTTTGGCTATGTCAAATCCGAAGGCTTCGAGTGACGGACGCACTTTTTCCGGGTGTCGGCATGGTGTGCCGCAGTTACGCGTACACTCGTTATCTGAGCAGTGAAGACATTTACCTATATAGGCAAATGAACGCCCTCCATATTTCCGTTCCATATCCAATAATTCGCTCTCGATTCGTATCCGTTCCGGTAAAATGAGTTTTTGTGTATATTCAATCGGAATATCTTTGTCTTCAGGGATTATCTTCGTTGCCATAAGATGTGCATACTTGTATTGTCGGAGAAACGATTCCGTATCAAAATCAAATGGAGGACACCCCCAACTTTTACCGTAATTGGTACATTGTTTGCAAAGTTCAAGAAAATGTGGTTCGTCACGGAATTCGGCGATATATCCTTCAACAGTGATGTCTGAAGTAAAATTTTCTACAGTGTATATACTCATTGTTTCAAAATCATTGTACCGCATAAGGAGTCGAAACGGATGTTTTCATTTTGGAAAAGTCTGTCAATGTATCCGCTTTTCTGCATTTCAGACGCGGTCAAGCAACTTAAATTCGGGGTATCTAACAATGCTATCGAATCGCACATGGACAACGCGATGTCAAGTTCATGTGTCGAGAACATGATACATTTTTTCTCGTCGTGGACAAGCCTACGAAGCAACGCCACAAGTTCGTAGCGATTAGGCATGTCAAGAAAGGAAGTCGGTTCATCAAGGAGAATGATAGGAGTATCCTGTGCCAATGCACGAGCAATCATCACACGCTGGCATTCGCCATCCGACATTTTATCCATCGTGCGGTTTGCATAAGCCTCCATTCCCACCGAAATGAGCGATTGCATGACTATCTCCTTATCTGTTTCTTGCATCCTACCTATCCAGTTGGTATAAGGAGCACGGCCTATGGCTACGACATCCTTGCACCGCAGGTTGGCGATGCGCGTGCGCTCGGTCGTGACGACAGCCAGCGTTTTTGCCATATCTTCGGTTTTCATGCAGGCGATGTCGTGCCCGTCGAGAATGATTTTTCCGGAATAACACCGGTTCAGACCGGCTATGGCGCGGAGCAACGTCGATTTTCCTGTCCCGTTTCTTCCGATAAGGGCTGTCAGTTGACCTTTTTTTATCGTGGCATTTACCTCGTGGAGCAACGAGTTTTCTTTGTAACCTATGGAAAAATGCTGTAATTCTATCATGCGGTGATGGATTTGTTGCGTAAAACCACCCATACGACGATTGGGATTCCCAATAGAGCTGTAATGGCGTTGATCGGCAAGGTGAATATTTTAGAAATGATGTCGCAAAGAAGCAATATCGATGCTCCCGAAAGAATTGTTCCGGGCAGAAGGACATGATGATCGCTATTTTGGAAAAGCATTCTTGTGACATGAGGCATAGCGAGACCTATGAAACCTATCGGACCGCAAAAAGCGGTTATCGTTCCGGCGAGCAGCGTTGTCGAGAGAAACAACAGGCTGCGTGAACGCCGAATATTCAGTCCCATTGTTACGGCATATTCCTCTCCGAACAGCAGGAGGTTAAGCGGTTTGATGGTCAGTACCGCCAACAGCAGTCCGGCAAACACCGATGGAACAAGAATCAGAAGTTGTCCGGAGGTGACGTCACCCAAAGCCCCCATCGTCCAAATGACAAAGGCTTTCAGCGATTCCTCTTTGCTGAGGTACTGCAATATCTGCACGACAGCACCTACGCCCGATGAGAACATCATGCCCAGAATCAGGATTACCATGATGTCTTTTATTCGCTGTCCGACGGCAGTTATCACGAGCAACACGACAGCCGCACCCACCCACGCTGCTCCGGCAATGCCTATTGATGAACCGATCCCGGCAAGTACCACAAGTGCCACACCGAGACTTGCACCGGAACTGATGCCAAGGACATAGGGACCGGCAAGAGGATTACGGAAGAGGGTCTGCATCTGAAGACCGCTGACCGATAAGGCAGCCCCGGCCAACAGTGCCACTATAGCTTTTATGAGGCGTATGTTGAGTACGATTTTTTCCGTGGCACGGGAACAATTTCCCCCGGTCAGTGCTGCCCATACATCGCGGATCGGAATGTTGACAGCTCCCACGGCCAAGTCCAGTAAAAAAAGACCGACCGTGAGCGTAATCAATATGGAGAATAATATAGTCGAACGGGAACGCATCTATTTCAGTTGCTTGTAATACACACACTCTTCCTGCACCAGTTCAGGATGGAATATCTTCACGAGGTCGCGGAGCACGATGTCAGGATTCACGACGGCAGACTCGTAATAGTCGTTACCCCCGGCTGTGTTGGTACGGGCGTTGTTGTTATACACCTCTCCATTTTTGAAACATCGGGTATCGGTGAATTTCGGACATGATGCCTTCAAGTCGTCAAGGGAGTTCGCCATTCCCACGTTCAGCCACATGTCCGCATCCGACGCGAGCAGATATGCTTCTTCTAAGTCAATGGGGATAGAAGCGTTTCCCGTGTTCTTCTGGTAGATATAGCGGCCTCCCGCATCAGTAATCAAGCGGGCTACATAACTTTGGGTTGAAGGCATGAACCACGAGTCGCCATAGGGAACATTAAGCATAACCGAAGGAGTGCCGAGGGTACTGTCGGCCACTTTCTTTTTCAAGGCGTTGTATCTGACCGGGATTGCGGCAAAGGCTTTTTCACCCTTCTCACGTTTTCCTGTGACTTCTGAAAGCACTACCATCCATTCGGCCTTGCCGAGAGGCGACTCTTCAAGATAATCGCCGACATACATGAACGGTATGTCGAGTTCTTCGAGTTTGCTTTCCATTGCGCTTGCGCCGTTCACCCCATAGAGCAGAACGAGGTCGGGATCGAGCGAGAGCAGCAACTCGTAGTTGATGTTCCCTTCATAGCCGACATCGCCAATACTGTCGCGGCGGGCTTGGATGTCTGGGTTGGAAATGTAGTCGATTCCCGAAACGCCGGTTATACACCGGACTTCACCGATTGCGTCAAGCATGGCGATATGAGTGGAAGACATCGCCACGATGCGTTTGGCGTCTCCTTTGAGTACCTGTCCTGCAAACCCTTCGGGAACCTCTTCACCGTTGCGGACGATAAACAGCCATGTGGTTACACTGTCCGCTCCCTGCCAGGGATTCCTGACGGTTATCAGTACGCTTTCCTTCCCGCCCGCCCCTTTGATGTCGAAGCCGGAGGCATATTCGGGAGCATAAAGCAGCAGGTTGAAATCATTGATTTTTGAGCTTTTGTTGTGGCAGCCTGTAAATGCCAGAGAAAGCAACAAAATCAGGCTTAAATTCTTTAATGCGTTCATATTGATGCAGATTATCGTTTACTATTTTTGTTTTTTCCGAACTTGGGTGTTATGCCGATGAATATCTCGAAATTGATGCCCGGCATGGGACGGGACAATACGGAAAGGTATTCTTCATCGAACAGGTTGTTGATGCTGCCCTTTAGCGACAGATCGGCCCATCGGAAAGAGAGCTGTTTTTCCAGTGTCACGTTATTCATGAAGTAAGGGGGCAGATAGCCCGTCAGGGTATAGTCATTACTCGACATGGTATAACGCTGGCTGTAATAACACCATTTGTAAAGCAGGCTCCATGTCCGCCATGACAGACGTCCGGTCACCGTTGCGGAAAACTCCGGCACGTATGGCAACTGTTTGCCGACGGATTGGTCTGCCGGACTCATCGGTTCGCTCTCGTTGATCGAGGGAGTCCACGAGAAAGTTCCGTTCATATCCAGTTTCCAGTCCTTTCCGAGCATTATATCAAGGTGGGCGTTGGTCTCTGCCCCGTAAGCATGTACCTTTTTGAGGTTTCTGGGGGAGAAGAATCCCTTGGTTGTGGGTAGCCAGATGATCCAGTCGTCGATGTGCGAATCGAACCAGTTGATACCACCGCTCAAAGCATATACATTTTCTTTCCCCACCGAGAACGACAACCCCACGTCGTATGTGAAGCCGTGCTCGCTTTTCAGGTCGGGATTACCGCCCGGCAGAAAATAGAGGTCGTTCAGCGTGGGAAAACGGTAGTTCCGGGAGATGGATGCTTTCGCCACGATATTGCCTTTTTTCGACAGTACCCCGTCGATGAAGAAAGCCGGGATAACCGGGGCCCATTCCGTACCGAACATATCCTCGCGAAGGACAAGCGAGGCGGCAAAACGATCGACAGGCCGCCATTTCGCAGAAACGGAACCGGAAAACTCGACACGTCCCTTGTCATACCCGACAACAGCCTTGTTACCTTCCTGCGAGATGATATTTTTGTCCGCGCTTTCCACCAAATGCTGGTGTACGGAAACACCGGCCGTGAACAGCCATTTCTCTGAAGGAGCATAATCCCCGTCCGCACTTCCGTAGAACGTGTTAATCTTACTGCGTGAGCGGGTCATCGAAGCCATTTCGCCGTTTCCCTTGTCCCGCTTGTAATCATAGGCCATCCATGTGTGTATATAGCCGCCTTTTACACCGACCTTCCATTTCTCCCGCACGCGATCCCACGAGAGGACGCCGCGAAACGTCTGCTCCCTTTGGCGGTTCTCGAAGTCCATGTCGTTCCCGTAATCCGTGCTGAGCATCGCCAGTTCCCGGTTGGAATTGATATACCAGGCGTTTAGCCCGAACTTGTCGCCTTCGCCCGTGTTATAATAAATTTCCTGCAAGACGTGCAGATCCTTATAAGCCCCGCTGCGGTTGCGTTCCGTCGGGTAATAGGAACCGATGATGTTCTTGTCCTCGTCATAGATGTTTTCCTTCTTGTCCCGGTTTCGGTATTTGTAGTCGTTGGGGGAAGAGGAATACACCACACGGGTGGAGGACTGCCAGTGTTTGTCACCGTAGGTCAGGCGGAGAAACTCGTCGAACGTGCTGAACGACCCCACTCCCTGCACGTACTGCAACCCGAACCCTTCATGGTTGGCCGGAGAAGTGGAGAGCCTGACCAGACCACCCAAGCCGCCGCCCGTTTCGTTTACCGATGACGTTCCGTGCAGCAGCGAGGCATCATCGATAAAGTAAGAAGGGATGGTGGAAAAATCCGTCATGCCCAGCATCGGGTTGTTAATGCGCATACCATTCCACGTCACTTGGGTATGCGAGGGAGAGGTACCCCGGAAAGCCACGGTGGATAACGTGGCGCGTCCGTAGTTCTTGACAAAAACGGATGAGTTGAATGTCAGCACATCGGCCATAGACAAGGCGATGTTCTCTTTCATGGCGATGGAATCGAAACGGGTTCGTTGCACGCCTATATCCTTCATAGGTCGTTTGCCCACCACCGTAACCTCCGGAATACGTAGTACCCTTTTGGTAATGCTGACGGAATTTTTCTGCTGGGCGGCAAGCAGAAAGGGCAGGCTTACCCCCACGAACAATAGAATAAGATGTCTTTTCATTTTTGTCCTCCTTCCTCGTTATTTCCAGCAGAAAGCTCCCGGAATGATTCCCACGTAAAATTCATCGATCAGCTTGCCTTGCGGCGAATAGCGATACACGATACCTTGTTGCTGGTAATCAATAGCGTCGGCCACATATACCTCCCCGTTGTTGGGATTGACCGTAAGGCCGTAGTATTTGGTGTCCCGAAACTCCAGAAAAGGCCGGACGGGAACACGGTCGGCTTCCACCGGCATTCGCCAAATATCGTTGTTGATCCAGTAAAGTATATCCCGTGTACCGTTGAGCTGGACTTCCGAAGGCCAGTCGCCCAGCTTAAACTTGAACTGTTTCTCTACGGTGAAAGTCTCGGCGTCTATACGATAGAGAGACGGTGCCTCGTAACCGTATGGGCTGCCCTCGTAACCGCCATCCGTGATGGTCCACATCTTGTTGTATTTGTCCATGACCAGCGAAGTAGGTTGTATGCCGATGGTCAGTTCGTCCACGACCTTGTCCGTCTCCGTGTCGATTTTCAGGATGCGGTTCTGGTACGACCAGCAGTTCACATAGACGTACTTGCCGTATTGTACCATTTGTTCGGTGGAACCCGATTCCATGTCCATGTCTGGACATTCGATATAGCCGGTAATCTCGTATGTCTTGGGGTTGATGATGAAGATACGGTAGTCCCATATCTGCGTCACATAGGCTTTCTCATCCGACAGAAAATGGATATACCGGGGTGAGGTGAAACCTGTGATACGGCCCACTTCCTTGAAAGTATTGATGTCGATGGCGAAAATCACATGCGAGTTGTTCACCACGATCCAGCCTATACCGTCCCGGATAACCATAGACTGGGCCACATCGCCCAACTTGAACCCGTTGGCACGGTAAAACACTTCATTCTCCACTTCGCACGTGGCGGGATCGTAGTAGGAAAGCGTGGCATTGCTGTACTGGAAATTCCCCTCGTTGGTAATGAAAAGACCAGAGGCCGATACAGAGAAATCTTCCATCTCTCCGTAATCCCATTTCATGCAACTGCCGAAAACTGGCAGGCAGAAAAGAAAAAGGCAAATCCGTTGTATTGTTCTGCTCATTGTCATTCGGATAAAAAAGAGTACCCGAATCATTACGGGTACTCTGGTTAAGGTATAAGGTTTAATCCTGCTGCGTATATTGTTTGTCCTTCATATTTTGGAAGGTTGGGTTATACCCACATTTCGTCACGCTCCAACTTTCCCCCGTAATCATTCCGTTTTCTATAAACTTGCCGAAGAAAGTGTAGTCGGTAAATTTCGTCAAACCGTCAAAAACAACCCCATGCAAGGTCTCCAACTTCTCCATGGAAAGTGTTTCCTGAGAAAGAAAAGTCGCACTTTTTATCTGTAGCGTACCATCTATAGTCTGTAATTTATCACAAGTAATGCCTGTTGCTTTATTAACGAACAACCCTTCACCTCCTACGTGAAGCAATTCTGGAAGGTTTAACGATTTACTTTGTAAAGTTATTGCGAACGCCCCCATTCCTTCGCTATGATATACTGGAGAGGTTGAGCAACATACTTTGGACACCAAGGGTAAGTCACAACCGGTAAGATTTCCAGATAAATAGAACTGGCCTCCTACTTCTTTCAAGGATGACATTGTGACTGTCCCCATCATTGGTATTTGGATGTATCCATATCCATCTATGATTTCCAAGTCGGGAAATTTGGCATTGCTTCGCATTTGGCCTGTCACATTTAGATTTCCATATACATGTTGAATTGTCGATATGGTATAATCGGTATTGTTGGTGGTTGGCTTACAAGTGAAGTCTTTGATATTCTTGAACGTGATTTCAGGGAACTTATTATTCGTGAGACTGGTGATGACAAAATTTACATTTGACAAATCTTCGGCTGTTTCAATTTTGGAGAGCTGCACCTTGTTTATAATTTCAATCTGGGGCGCTGTTTCTCCGAAGGTTTCAAATCGGGCATTCGGCAACGTCAGTGTCCCGCTCAAATCTTCAAGATAATCTAATGTGATACTTCCAAGTGTGGTGATTTTGCTCCAGTCAGGAAGTTGTTTGAGTGCCGTGAAATTCTTTATCTTTATCTGTCCCTTTATCGTTGTCAGTTTGTCCATTCCACCGAAAGCCTGAAGCACGTCATTTCGTTGGGGAACAAAACTACCGGTAGGAGGAGCTTCCATATTGGCTTCCATAATAATACTTCCGTTTACTGTTTCGATTTCCGGAAGGTTGATGGTTTCCAACATCACGGGGACGGTATGGAAATCAAGGCCACCGGTCTCTTTCAGCTTAAGGAAGCTCATGGAAGTCAGCTTGGCAAGATTGTTTACGGACAAGACCCCTCCGACACTTGTCAGTTCCGGTATTTCCAAAGACGCAATCGAACCGGCTGCTGTGTTCTCTTCATTGAGTCCTTGAAGATTCAGATCCTGACCTACAGTAGTCAGAACCGGAAACTCAAAACTCTGTAACGACGACGCATTGAACATCACGCTTCCTTCAATAGTTGCCAGTTTCTCGAATAGGACATACGTCACTTGGTCGTTATATACCGATATGTCTCCGGAGAGTGTTTCCAATGCTTTCATGGAAATCATGTGAAGTTCCGTAGCTTTCGAGGCGACATCGGCCGAACCTACCTGCAAACCTCCGGCCGAAACGATATTTTCCAACCCTGTCAAGTCTGCACCGTTGTAACTGTTACGAATGACAATGTTGCCAGTAACCTCTTTCAAAGATGCCAATGCTGATATGTCAGTGATTTTTTCTGCCTCTTCCGCATCAGAGCCGATAATCAGGTTCCCTTTGACAACGGTTGTTTTGGTTGCGGCAAAAGAAGCTACCTCCTCGGTGGTCTTCAACTCCACATCTCCGTCAGATTCTATTTCGCTTTTCACCACTTTATAGGCATATTCGCGGGCATCTCCGTTATAGGATGTCACCCGGAAGGTTCGTTCGTTATCCCAGTCCGTTACCGTTTCAGGATCAGGTATGATTGTTGCAGAAGTTGTGTACTTGAATTCCACTTCGGCATTGTTCAGCGATACCGTATAGGGAACGGTTATTGTTACTGTATTGTCCGCAATGTCGGCCGTGTACGATTTCCCGTCCACGGTCATTACAACTGACGTGATGAAATTCTCATCTGCATCTTCAGGTATAATTTCATCGTTTTTGTCACACGCTCCCAAAAAGAACAAGGATAGGAGCATGGGAAGAAAATAAATTTTCATACTTGTAATTTTTATTATTTGGTTAGATCCTCAAAAGAAAATACCTCCGTAGAAACTTCGCCCAGCCAGCCGCTTTTGGCCAAGACACCGCATTGTACTTTGATAAAGTCAATATATTGCAGATTGGCTTCCGTTCCATCGGCATGGATGGCATTGGAAATTTTGAAACCGTTCCTTTGACCGCTTCCATCCACCGTACTGCCGCCTTCTATCTGGTCGTTTCCGAAATTATCCACGTACCCCCAGTCATAACTCTGATTATCCCAATAACCGGTTTGTGAATCTTGGGTGTTGCGGGCGGCCAGACAAGTGCCTGTCAGGGTGTAACTGTTTTCCGAAATCCAAGCCGGATAATAATAGTCCTGCGTATGATAAGCGGACAGATAGTCTACCCAGCCGTTTCTACCGTCGGAACTGATCCATTGGACATCCATTTTTTTGCCTTCCGGACGGTAATAGGTCACTTCAAAATTCTGTATTGTTTCTTCCTTGCCTGCTTCAGATCCTTTCAGTTCGTACCACTCGTCATCCGGCAATCCGTTTCCGTTTATATCTTGCATGACCCATACGATACCCGGTTCGGAACTGCCGTCAAAGGCGTTCCCCTGAACACAGAAATCATATTGGTTACCCGAATTGGGAATACTGTGGTCGAAGCCGACGATGATATAACCCCCGAAAGAACCTAAAGAGACGTGCAGTTTGTCTTTCAAACGCTGTGTTGCCCATGCGACAGCCGCTTCAGGGGATGTTTCGTTGCCGGTCATACCGCCTATCGTGCTCGTCTCGTTGATAAATTGGCCGGGAGCTGGGGTATATTCATAGACTTTATTCCAGAGCTTGGAACTTCCCGAAGCCCGGAAGCCGTCTTGTTCCTTTTTGTCCACACAAACGACTTTTACGGTGGCAGTGACAGCCGTTTTCCCTTTGTCGATATTCCTGCTTATTTTTTCCGTCGGTGTGTCTTCCGACACAGTACAGGAGACGGTGTATTCTCCGGGTGCGGACGGCGTGAACTTGAACATGCGTTTCACTTCTCCTTCCATGACCTGACCGTCTACACTCCACTCAAAACGGGGATTGTCGAAATACTCCAACAACGGACGCAGGAAAACAGGGCGGTCGGCAAAAGTGTACCTGTCCGTGGATGTTTGCTGGTAAGACGGGGTCGGGAATTTGACAACGTAGGGCATCGTTTCCACGACCTCTACGCTTACGTCTTTCGTTGTTGTCCCATCTATATTGGAAGCGTTGATTGTCACCGTATAAACACCGAGTTCTTTTTCATTGAAAGTATAAGTATTCTCGGTGGAAACGATTTTTCCTTCCCGTACCCATTCGATTTTGAACCCTTCGACATCCGAATGCTGAATATCGGGAGTAAATGTGTAATCGGTATTCCGGACGACTTTTAGCCCCTGCGAAGGTAGTGCCAGTGAGATGACCGGAGGGGTGAGTTCTTTCACTTCTACTTTCAGTTCCTCTTCGGCATAGCCTTCCGCATTGTCTACTCTTAGTTTGACATAAAAATCCCCGCATTCATTCCATGTACGTTGAAGAGACGGACCCGAAGAAACCAGCGTACCGTCTATCGTCCAAGCAAAAAGAGCATCTTCAACATTCTGGTATGTCGGGGCGATAGTCAATTCGTGATCGACCTTGACCGTGTAAATACCGGTCTCGCTGTCAAGTTCTATTATAGGTTGTCCTCCTACTTCTTCGGTAATGACTTCATCCTTGTTGCAGGAGGTGAACAGCATACAGGCAGAAATAATAAAATAGTGAAAACGATGCATGATGTGTGGATTTTAGAAAAATAACAGTGATACCCCCGACAGAAGGGATATCCCTGTATTCTTTTTATTGTATGGTGATATCATCGATACAGATATAAGCCGGAGTATTCAAACCGTATGCTCCCGAATCCGAACCCTCGAAGTTGAATTTCACACTTTGCACCCCTTCGGCATTGATTTCCCAATAATCCCATGTCGTGATAGGATCAACCTGTTGTTGGCCGTTACGATAATCGGCTAAAAGACGTTTGTAAGTGCGGATCAGACCGCCATTCGCATCATAACATTCCAGATTCACTTGGAAATACCCTTTCATCTCTTTCAGAGGAGTCGCTACCCCCGTAGAACCGAACTGATTACCATAAGTAATGACACCATAAGTGTATGAGGTGTTGCAGATCCACAGGCCGACCAATTTCCGGGGAACATTGAAATAAAATTCCGGTTTAGCCATCCATGCCTGATTGTAAGCATCCACATATCCGTAAACGACACCGAAATTGGAACCGCTGTGCCCGGCTTCCTTATTCTGTCCTTCCGCTTCCACCGCAGTGTTATAGACAGAACATTGGTTTAGATAAGAATACCACCAGTCTCCGGTATTTCCCGACTGATTGGAGCGGATGTTCCAGTTGGAAAGTGCGATGCCGCCGCTGGAATACTCTGTGCTTCCACCTACAGTATTAAACATTGAAAGGAAGAGATATTCTTCCGGAGTATTGTCGTAAATGGTGGTTACTTGAGGATACCCTTGGTACGAATAAAGATTTTCTCCGGCCGAGGTAGGTCCTGCTAACATGCCGGAATCGAAATCGTCGAAAGTGATAGTCAAGGTACCGTCCGGATTTGTCACAGCACGGGTTTGCGGAGTTCCGGAATAAACCGGTTCCATCAAAAAGTCATCGTCCGAGCTACAGCCGGAGAACAAGGCGGTTGCGGTAAATAGACAGGCACCTGCCAGAAAGCGTAATTTTCTTTTCAAAGGTCACTCGTTTTAATGTAAAACATATTATTAACAAACACAAAAAAATCCCGTTCGTGCGGACTTACACGAACGGGAATATGTCTGTCTTCAAATATTGAATGGCCGATGAGCTATTCCTTATTTGATTACGACCTGTATATCCCGCAGGTGTAAATCTCATTCCGGTCATGGCAGGTCTTCTGACTCGTCCCGGTCATCGTGCCTTCCCGGTATTACACCAGTGGCAAAAGTTCGATGTCCGTTTTTGTGGACTCACAGCAGCGGGTACTGTCCCGGATTTTTACCGGGTTCCCTTTTCATTCGGAAGGCGTAAACCTCCCGAAACCATTTCCCGACTGCAAAATTATCTATATTACATATCAATTCCAAATAATTCATAATATTTATAATAAAACACACAAAGCATGACAACCGTACTGTTTTAATTAGAGCATTCAAGTTTACGACAAACGAAGACGGTAATTATCATACACAATATCCATAAACCAACAAAACAGCTTGCCATTTTCCATAACAATGCGTTCTGGAATAGATAACTGTTAGCTGCAATTATGCAAGCAAAAAAAGCAGACAGAATAATGACTATTAATATCATGCACCAGAAATTAATCCTATAAATTTATGGAAAACAAGTAAGGGAATGGAAGTTCCGTTGCCGCATGGATGCAGGTGAAGGACCTTCTCTTTTAACGTTGGATACGCCAATGCACGCCAACGGAAGACTCTGATATTATCTGTTTGGAAAGGATATAGGATGTGCGTTACTTTGTCGCATATTCAGAATCTTAAAAAGAATTTTAGTATGGAACTGACAATTATTGAAACAAGCGCGTATTAGGAGTTGAGAAAGCTGGTCAGCACGCTGGTCGTACAGATGGGCGACTTCCAGAAAAAGATTGCCCCGCCTGCGCCGGACAAGTGAATGGATGCGCAGGACGTATGTGATGGACTTATGCCCAAACACTTTCTGAAGAGTTTCCAGCAGCATCCCCTTGAGTATGGCCAGAACGGCAAATGCGTGGCGTCCGATGTGCGGGGTGACCTCGCCCCGGAGTTGCATTTCCTGCCTATGATTCCAAGACTGAGCCGCATGGCATTGTATTCACCTACCGGAAAGACACATTCGGGGAGTCTTTCTTTTCATCCGTACCCCTATATTTTTCAATCAGTTCGATAGCAATGGGCAATAATTTTACGACATACGCCACTCCCGTTTTTATACGGTTGCCCATCAGCCATGTACCGCCGTCGGAGTCGGTATGGATATTATCGTATGTTATGGCTTTCAAGTCCACATAGGAAAGACCGGTGAAGCACATGAACAGGAACATGTCGCGCATGGCACGCTGGCGTTTGTATCTCGGTTCTATATGGATTATCCTTTGCAGTTCCTCTTCGGAAAGGAAAGAACGCCTCTTGTATTCGGGCATACACTCGAATGATGCGAACGGATGAACCCGTATCCAGCCTTTTTCCTGCGCGATATACATCAGCCACTTCAAGGTATTGACACGCCCGAAGACAGTGGAGTTTGCCAAAGCGCATGTACCGAGCATCCAGTTGTAGTAATCCTCGATGAATGATTTCTCAAGTTCTTCGATGACAATATCCTCTGCATTCTTCTTGCTTTTCATGAAAAGCAGGAGACTCTTGTAATCGGCAACCAGACCGCAGTAGGTGCTTTCGGCTTTCTCTATGCCGATTTTCTTTTTATACGGTTCCAGCTGTTCCCTGAAAAGGTTCATAAGGGTGTGGCATTCCTCTGAGAAGCCGACATAGCGGTTATAGACTTTCTTGGCTGTAACAAAACTGTCGTGGTCGCAGATGTACTGGTAGTGCCTGGTGATTTGCGCCTTGATATTGTCAAGCTCCTGATTGAGTGTACGGGCCTCCTCGGACTTGCCTTTGGCCCGGTTGGTTTTGACGTCCCACAAAGCGAGGGACACTTCTTTCTTACAACTGAAACCGGCTTGGGTTCCATTGATGGTGATACGGCCCATAATCGGTGTCTTTCCGTTTTTTACAGACTGTTTATTCTCAAAACACTTAGCTATACATGGTCTGCGATAAGCTAAGAGAGATTCCCCTTACACAAAAGCATGGCATCTCCTTGTCGTATCTCGCCTTTATACTTTTATGTATAGTAGTCTACCGGATCGAATGAACAAGACCTATCCCATACATAAACCAATTTAGACTGCTATGTTATTTTTGAGGAAGAAGATGGAATGAGACCAGATACCCTCTTTAAGGCTGACTGTAAGTCGATTAAATGTAGAAAAAGATTGCTTTTGTCACAAGTAAAGTGTATATTTGCATTGAAAGAATCGTTCTTTGACAGAGGCAAAAGAAAACAGAATATTGTAATTCGCTCGTTTCTAAATCGTTACCTGATATTAGTTAAACAGAAATAACTGTTTAATTTTCAATTAGATAGAGATTGTATGATGTTTCGATTTGTTGCACGGGTTCGACTATACGGCCTTTTTCGGCAAATCCGATCTGGAACGGGCCAAAGCGATCAGCGGAGGAGTCGATTTTCTGCAAGCTCCCGAACGCGAGGAGCCGAAGAAGCTGTTTATCAAGGAGGCGCTGCTGTTGCGGCAGGCGTTGTCGCTCTGTCAGAGTTTGTTGAACTACGAGCAGCGTCTCGAAGCGGCCTATTTCGAAGCTGTGCGCACGCTGTTGACGCGCATCGAAGGCAAGGGCAAAATGTCGCTGCGCGAAATCAACGCACGGATCAACGAGCTGCTCAAACAGAGCATCAAGAGCGACGGTGTAATCAACCTCTTCTCCGACGTCGAGGAGGAGTTTTCGCTGTTCGATCCGAAATTTCTCGAAGAGATCTCCCGGATGAAGGAGAGAAACTTCGCCGTCGAACTGTTGCGCAAGCTGATTGCCGAATAGGTGCGAATTTATCAACGGACCAATACGGTGCGGGCCGAAAAATTCTCCGAGATTCTGTCCCGTGCCATGAGCAATTACCTCAAAGGGTTGCTGACCAACGAGGAGGTAATTCAGGAGTTGCTGAAAATCGCCCACGAGATCGCCCACGGCAAAGAATCCGACAAAGCGCTCGATCTGAACGACGAAGAGCTGGCATTTTACGATGCGCTGACCAAACCCGAGGCCGTACGCGATTTCTATACGAACGAACAGTTGGTTGCCATTACACGGGAACTGACCGATGCGCTGCGCTGCAACAAGACGATCGACTGGAACCTCAAGGAGAGCGCCCGTGCCGGTATGCGTCGGATCGTGAAACGACTGCTCAGGAAGTATGATTATCCGCCCGAGGGACAGGAAGATGCGTTGAGTACGATCATGAAGCAGTGCGACATGTGGAGTGAAAACAGCTGACGGATTGGCCGTCGGAAAAGCGTGATAACTCCGGTCTGCCGGGGAATCGTTATGTCTTGGATATTCCTCCTTCGGCCTTGCGGCTTCGTTCCGTGAATTTTCTGCTCATCGCTGTTTGCGAACCGTATCCTGTCGGTCTCGGATCGCCTTGCGGATTTGTCGCTGCTCGGCACTCACCCCTGCTGCATGGCCTGTTCGAGCGCGCCTACGATCCGCTCCTTTTCGCTGCTGCCGTCCGTGGAGAGACGCAGAAGCGGCAGGCCGATCTTGACGAGAATACCGTTTTTGCGCCGGTCGCGGGCGACCTGCACCTCGTCGAAGCGGTGGTGGAGCACGCCGTCCACCTCGATCCCCAGAATCGGCGTGTTGTCCATCCGGTTGTAGAGCAGAAAGTCGAGATGCGAGCGGCGGCGGACGAAGAGGCGCTCCTCGTCGGACAGCTCGACGTTCCGTCCGACCAGATCGTACAGCCGGTAGTGTCGGTGGACGCCGATGGCGGAAAACCGATCCTCCTCGGCGAGAATTCCTCCGATGAGCCGTTCGGCGATCCGTTCGGCCGGCGATTCGCGTTTCGCATCGGAGGCGAACCGCATGGCGGCGTACTCCGTATGCTGCCGCTCGATCCAGTCGCAGGTGGCGTCGATCTGGCGCTGATTGTAGATCCGGCCGTTATGGGAGTAGGTTTTCGAGGCGGTTGTCGTCAGGACCGTAAAGGGATAGTCGCCCTTCGGTTCGGTCATGATGAGCAGCTCGTTCCGGTAATATTTCCGGTTGCAGAAGTCGATGATGAGCGGATGGCAGCGGTAATGTTCGCGCAGCAGCGTGACGGGCAGCCGTTCCCCGAAGACCCGTTTGAAGGAGGAGAGGATGTTCTGCCGCACGTAATCGTAAGCGTCGGGCACCCGATGTTTGTCGCGCAGCTCCTCGGCCTTCGCCCTGAGCTGCTCCTCCACGATATGCGGCAGCTGCCGGCTGTCGCCGATGATGATGATATTCCGGCAACAGGCGCAGCAGACGGCCGCCGTGAGGATATCGACCTGCGACGACTCGTCGATGATGACATAGTCGAGCAGGTGCCCCGCGCCGATCGAAGCGCACAGCGAATGGGTCGTACTCAGCACGACCGGATAGCGTTCGACGAAGGTGCGGAAATGCGTCCGGTAGTTCTGCATCGTGAACGGGGGCCGCTCCTCTTGCCGCGCTTCGTTCAGGCGTTCGTATTTGCGGTAGAGCATATCGCGGAACAGCGCTTCCGACACCTTCCCGTATGCTTCGATCAGGCTCTTCGCACGCTGCTCGTCGGACGGTGCCCCGAGCCGGGCGATGCGGGCCGAGAGCTCGGCGATATAGGTTTCGTAGAACTTGCGATCGGCATAGGCGGGCAGCAGCTCCGCATCCGCGAACAGCCGCTTCCCGGGCCACGCGCCGCACCGGAACAGCAGTCCGGCCCGCAAAGCGAGCGACGGCCTTCCGCCCTGCCACCTCTCGGTAACGAGATGCCGGAACGACAGCGCACGCCGGCTGTCGATCGGACGGAAGAAACAGCGGTCGCCCCGCCGCATCCGCGCTTCGTCCAGCGGTTGTTCCCACAGCAGATGACGGTACTCGCATTGGGCATAGGAGCGTTTCGTCCGCAGGTCGGCCAGCTCCGCGTTGACGCGGAAAAGCTCGTCTATGGCCGCCGACAGCTCGCCCAGCCGCGTTCGCAGGGCCGTGCGTTCCTCCGCCGGCAACCGCCACGTAGGGTCGGGCATGAAATCCTGCTGTTTGTCCGCGAAAAAGGCCTGCCGTCTGGTCCGGTTTCCCAGTTCGGCCATCAACGCCCCGTACTCGTATTTCGACAGTTTGTCGCGCACGTTGTCCACCGCCGCATTGTTGTTGGACACGACACCGACGGTTTTTCCCTGCATCAGCAGATTGGCGACGATGTTCAGAATCGTCTGCGTTTTTCCCGTGCCGGGAGGTCCCTCTACCACGCTCACCCGATTGCCCAGCGCCCGCTGCACGGCGAGTTTCTGGCTGGCGTTGCAGCCGAAGGGATAGACGAGGGCCACGTTGTCGACATCGCACGCCGCCGTCCGCCCGTTCAGATAGGCATACAGCGCCGTACGGGGATCCTGCGGATCGATGCGCTGCATCGTCTCGGCGAGCAGGGCGGCGATCGAACTTTTCTTCTCCCCTTCGGGAACCTCCTCTGCGGCTTCCGTATCGGTCTCCGACTCCAGAGAGGCTTTGGCTGCGAGAACCTCCGCGAAATAGGAAAGTAGCCGCTCTTTGTCTGCGGGGAGCGGCTGCGCATCGACCGCTTCGATCCGCGACTTCTCGATCGCCGGCGAACGCAAGCCCTCTCCGGCGCCCAGCCGGACATATTTCCCGTAGTCGAACAGCGTATCGTACGGCTCCTGCAACGTTCCGTCCTTGTAGATGCGTACCTGCCGGCGTGTGGCGAGCAGGGGATAACAGACTACATGCTCTTTGCGATAGCGGAATACCCGCGCCGCGCCGTAATCGACATACACATACGCTCCGGCCGGTCGCAGCCCGACGATCTCCGACGTCTTGTCAACGTAGGCGTCGCGCCGCTTGTCGTGTACGAAAATCAGTTGGTCGGTCATCGTTCGGGTCGTTTATCGGGAATTAAAAACCGCTTTACCCTCACAAAGATAGTCATTTTGCCGCGATGGGTAAGAAGATGATAATTGGTCCGGTATTATTCGCATTCGCGCGACCATAGCTCGTAAAGTTCGCGGCTGAGCGCGATGACCTGCTCGGAGAGGGCTTTCAGCTCGCGCGTGCGGCGCTCCAGAAGAAGCACTTGTCGCGGAATCGCCGTATGCGAAAAATGCGTGTTGACGGCCCGTACGATCTGGTTATAGTTGTTGCCCACGCGCTGTATCTGCTCGTAAAACTGATTCAGACGGGTCACATATCGGCCCAAGGTCGGGTCGATACGCACCACGCGAAACTCTTCGGCGAAGATTCTTTTGACGATAAACCGGCTGCGGTTGTGTTCCAGTCCAGCCTCCGCAAGCATCCGGCAGAAACGGATATTTTGCTGCTCATCGAGCCGGAACGAGTACTTGTAACTGGCTTTTCTCTCTTTGTGCTGTTCTTCCATATGTCAAGGTTTAAGGGGGCGCGACTCGGGAGCGGCACCCGGCCTCGCAGAGAAGGACCTTTGTCGGACAAACACCGGTTTGTCGGACAAAGGTACACCTTGCTACCGTCCGGCGACGGTAAATGCGTCGAGACGACGCAGGGTACGACCGATGGTTCGAACCCCTCGGCCCGCGGTGCTTCCCGGGCTGCAATATTACAACGCTTTTCGCTTGATAACAAGTCGTTTGATCGGCCTGGAACGGCCTCCATGCGACATACGTCGAAAGCATCCGAAGGGATACTATCTTCGCTCCGCGAGATGAATGACAGCCCTCCTGCTATCATGCGATGACAGCTGTCTGTCACGGATGTACTGCTATCGATGAAGTACTGCTATCATGGACGTATATCCATCATAGCTCCGATTCATTGCACGAAGTAATTCATTCACTGACTTCATTCCGTCACGGACGCAAGTCATTCACGATACGCATCAAACTTCGTTTTGCCGATTATCTCCGTAACGACCAAAGCGAGCGGCCCGATAAGGGCCGCTCGCTCCGTTACCGTGCCGTCGGAGTCGGTATGCAGCCGGCTTCGTGCTCAACGGCGGGGTAATCTTCTTTTCCTCGTGTCGATCCGTCCGAGACCTCGACGACCTGTTATTCGGCCGAAGCCGCCGACGCCAGCCGCTCGCCGAAAGCCTCCATCGCGCGGCCGATGACCGTCTCGGAGAATTTGGCGTAGTGGCGCGTCATGTTGGTGTTCGAGTGCCCGAGAATCTTGGCCAGCACGTCGATCGGCATTCCGTATTCGACGGCCATGCAGGCGAAGGTGTGGCGGGCCACATGCATAAGTAACAGGAAAGCAAGCGATAACAAAAATGAGTAGATAAAACTTAAATGGTTGGTATTTAGCATATTCGCTGAATTCTGCCAAATGAGTAAAACGCAAAAAAAGGTAATTTATAGTATTCGTTCAGTTACCAAAGCGTTAGCTGTCCAGTTACCGAAGCATACAGGTAACGCAATGAGGAGTACAGAATCTATCACGATGGGCTATTATTCACTGGTCGTCAATGTTTTGCATATCTAAGAGCGCTTATAAATTAGGTAATTTTGCCATTAAAGAATAAGCGTATGAAAGTAGAAAAATTCAAGGTGTTGCTCTACCTGAAAAAGAGCGGTCTTGACAAGTTCGGAAAGGCTCCAATTATGGGACGAATAACGGTGAACAACACGATGGCGCAATTCAGTTGCAAGCTGTCATGTGCTCCAGAGTTATGGAATCCACGGGAGAGTCGGTTGAATGGAAAAAGTAAAGAAGCGGTGGAAACCAATGCAAAAATCGACAGGTTGCTATTGGCTGTAAACTCTGCCTTTGATTCTCTCGTGGAGCGGAAAAATGATTTTAATGCAACGGATGTAAAAGAAATGCTTCAAGGCAGCAAAGATACCCAAATGACATTGCTCAAGCTGTTCGACAGGCATATCGAGGAAGTGAAGTCCCGTGTGGGGATAGACATATCCCACCGTACACTTCCAAACTATATTTATACCCGTAACCGTCTTGCAGAATTCATAAATTGCAGATTCAAGGTGTCAGACCTTGCCTTTTGCCAGCTTAATGAACTGTTTATACGTGAATTTCAGGAATATGTAGTAATTGAGAAACGACTGGGAGTCCAGACTGTGCGTCACTATTTGGCCATACTGAAAAAGATTTGCCGTATCGCGTTCAAGGAAGGACATTCGGACAAGTCCTATTTTGAACACTACCAGCTGCCAAAACAGAAAGAGACACCACCGAGAGCATTGAGCAAGGATGATTTCGAAAAAATAAGAGATGTAGAGCTTACCGGCTGCCGCCCCGAACACTCTATTGTCAGGGATATGTTTCTTTTCGCCTGCTACACCGGAACTTCATATGTTGACGTAGTTGCAATTACTCCTGATAACCTATCCAAGGATGATCAGGGAGCGCCATGGTTGAAGTACCGAAGAGGCAAAAACGGACAACTGTGCCGTGTCAAGCTGTTGCCGGAAGCCGTGGTTCTTATTGAAAAGTACAAGGATGAGACAAGGGCTACCTTGTTTCCTGTCATCCCCTACCAGGCTTTGAAGTGGTGTCTTACAAGCATCAAAATGAAAGTCGGGATAAAAGGCCGTTTGTCATACCACATGGGGAGACATTCGTTCTCGACCCTTATGACATTGGAAAACGGTGTGCCGATTGAAACTGTCAGCAGGATGCTGGGACATGCGGATATAGGTACAACCCAAGTATATGCCCGTGTGACTCCCAAAAAACTTTTTGAGGACATGGACAAATATATCGAGGCGACAAAAGACCTGAAACTGATTCTATAACTCTTAAAATATTTAAACAATGCGAAGTACATTTTCAATTCTCTATTATATTAACCGAGGCAAGGTCAAAGCCGACTGGACAACAGCCATCATGTGCCGTATCACGATTGACGGCAAGAGCAGTGTATTTACTACCGGATATTATTGCAATCCTGAATGCTGGAATACCAAAAACGGAACGGTAAAAGATGGCAGGACAAACGGTCTTCTTGCGAACCTACGGGCAAGGCTTGAAACTTCTTACATGAACCTGTTAAAGGAAACGGGTATGATAACTGCTGAAATGCTGAAAAACGAAATAACATGTGTAGGGACTGTTCCTGTAACTCTTTTGAAAACCGGAGAAGAAGAACGCGAAAGGTTGAGAATCCGTTCCGTAGCGATAAATTCTACCTCATCTTACCGTCAGTCCAAGTCTACTCAGGCATACCTGCACGAATACCTGCTTTCTATGGGGATGAATGACATAGCTTTTGAAGACATTACAGAAGATTTCGGTTGGGAATACAAACTATATCTGAAGGGTAAAGGTTGCGGTGCGAGTCACATCAACCACTGTCTTACATGGCTGAACAGACTGATATATATTGCCGTTGACAGGGAGGTTCTCCGTTTCAACCCGCTTGCGGATGTACCTTACGAGAAAAAGCCTACAGGTAAATTGAAACATATAAGCAGGGCTGAGTTGCAAAGGATTATGGAGCAGCCTATGCCGGAAAGATTGCAGGAACTTACCCGCAGGGCTTTCATATTTTCCTGCTTCACCGGATTGTCTTACGTTGATGTTAAACGGCTCTATCCTTCACATATTGAAACGACTTTAGACGGAAGAAAGTACATCCGTATCAACCGTAAAAAAACGGATGTGGAGTCATTCATACCTCTTCATCCCATAGCTGAACAGATATTGGCTATGTATAACACAACGGATGAAAGCAACCCCATATTCCCATTGCCAAAACGTGACATGTTATGGTACTGCATACATGAAATAGGCATCGTGGCCGGTATAAAGGAGAATTTGAGCTATCACGCCAGCAGGCATTCGTTCGGCACTTTGATGCTTTCTGCAGGTGTCCCGATAGAAAGTATAAGTAAAATGATGGGACACACGAGTATTAAAACGACACAAGGATATGCCAAAGTAACCGATGATAAAATATCCGAGGACATGGACAAGCTGATTAAACGAAGACAAGAGCAAAAGAACAATCCCGGACAGTCGTCCGTTCCCTCTGCCGTCCATAGAAGTTAGTACAGACTCTATTGAAAGCGAAAAGGTCAGGCGGCTTTGCCGTTTCGGGCTGAATCTTCCTCTTTCAGAGCGTATTCAGCCCGAAAACCTTTTCCCTTTCACGTCTGTACAATGGATACCGACGGCAGCGGAAACAAGCGACTGACGGAAAAGTCAGAAGAAAAATATAAAACAGCATATAGATGGAAATTAAATCACATCCGATTCTATTTCTATATGCTGTTCCCATTACTTAAGAAGGATATTTTTTAGAAATACAATAAAGTGGGCAGACGGTAAACTGCGCTCCCTCCAGAAAAATCAATTTTTGTTTTCTGCAGCTTTGGCTGTTATTCTCATCTGTTCGGCAAGAGTCATCACATTTGGGATACTGTCATGCGAGAGTAAAATGATGATTTTTCCACTTATTTTTTCTATTTTCCGCTATTGTAAATGACATCAAGTAGCTCATTTGCAAGTTTACCATCTGTGATTTTAATAATGTTATCTTCCTCTGTTACATAGCCAAGTATATTGATACTGCCATACCAGACCGTGGACCTATCTATGATACACGAGGATAAAGATAGTTTAGGTACAATCTTTACATATAATCCCAAACTTTTTAGATAATTCGTCTGACTGCTTTCCTCTGATGTAAGAATTGCAACTTGAACACCACTTGCATGAAGCTCTCTGAGCATTTTAACAAATGTGTTTCGTTCTGTATGATAGAGTTTTGGAGAGGATATGACAATAGATTGTCTTGAACTTTTCAAATTTTGCATAAATGCCAAACGGAATGTGTTACCATTGAAAATCTGTCCTTCATATGATGATGTTTGTAAGTCATCTGTATTATCAAACAGTGTCTGAGTATCTTTTGACAGTACCCGATAACCGATGGCAGAGTATCCTTTTAGGCGTTTACGATACATATTCTCACAAACAGGTTCGTGTATATCAATATAGTCATAAATACGAACATCTTTCTTTCCCTCATTCTCACGGTGCAAACGTCCGGCATATTGTGCCACCAATCCTTTCCATGAGATTGGCAGTGCCAAAAGCAGTGTATCAAGTCGTGGATAGTCAAATCCCTCTCCCACATATTTTCCCGTGGCTACTATTACAAGAGGGGCGTCTTTGGGGATATCTTGTAACTTTTGCAGCGTTTCTCTCTTGTTCTTTGCACTCCCTTCTCCTGTGAGTTGTATGATGTTGATGATATGTTGCTTCAACATTTCGGCAAGCAATTCTACATGAGAAGTTCTGGCAGTAAGTATTATAGGTGTTCGACCTGCCGCTACAACATTAAGGACATCCTCTACAATAAGATTATTTCGTATTTCCGATTCAGCGAGGGATTGTGATAGTTCCGTAAACGATTGCTTGTCATCGGTAACAGGTCTGTAAGATGTAAATCTCGGCACAAGATAACGCTGGAACGACTGCTTCTGTATCTGCGCCTTGGCATCGGCAGAAAAACGAATCGGACCGCATTGCATGAAGATTATAGGCTGCAAACCATCTTTACGGATTGGAGTGGCAGTAAGTCCATAGACATAATGTGCCGTAACATGCTTTAATACATTCTCAAATGTTATGGAAGATACGTGATGACACTCGTCTACAATGACCATCCCGTATCCTTTTATAAAAGGCTTGACTTCGTCATTTTCAAAACACGACTGCATAAGGGCTATATCAATAACACCATGCAACGTGTTAGAGGTAGAATCAAGACACCCGACTGGAGAAAATGCCTTCTTCCTTCCTCGTTTCTTGGAAATCTCATCTTCTGTAAAATCTATGTCAAGAAATTCAGACAGACGTTCATGCCATTGCATAAGCAATGCCTTGGAGTGTACCAGAATAAGAGTATTTGTCTTTCTTCGGGCAATCAGAGCCGCGGCTGTAACAGTCTTTCCAAAGGCTGTCGTTGCAGACAATACACCATTGGAAAATGGCATGAGGGCATTGATGGCATCCAACTGTTCATCGCGTTCCTTTCCTTTGAATGTTACGCCAATAGGTTTACCATGATTTGTATTATCAACTATTTCATAATCAATTTTGAGGGAATACAGCATGTTGATAATGGCATCCTCACACCCTCGAGGCATTGCAAGATATTCATCGGTAAAATCTGCACGGCAGATAATACGAGGAATGTTATATGTGGGAATACGCATCGCCTGTTTGCTGTAAAATTCAGGATTTTTGAACGCCGCAATATGTTTCAAATGATTACTAACCTTATCTGAAATAGATTTTAATGGAATATATATCCTGTCTGATTTATGTATTATAAGCCTGCCGTTAAAGTCTTCCTGTGTCGCATCTTGTATGACTGGTATTTCCCACGGTTTATTTTCCGAAGATGTGGCCAATGTTCCAAAATCTTCCTGCTGATGCTGTGTCAATAATGTATCTACGGTACTTTCATCTATTTTTCTTACATTGTACAGGTATGCCCATTGATTCTGGAACGGAAGAAACTGATCATCTACAAAAACGCTGTTTCCTGCTTTTCTGGCTTTTCCTTGCAATGGTAACGCAATGAGATTGCCGAATCCGCCTTCCGGTACTTTATCCTGATTGGGAAAGAAACGATCGTATGAATCGAATGTCATCCGCCCATTGCGCTTCATGGCTTCCGTAAGAATTGTATTGCCTAATTTCCTTGCTTTGCAGGCCGGTATGGGTTCATTAAAGAAAGTCCACACATGAGCGCCATTGCCAGAGCGTGAGCGTTCTATACTGAACGGAATTCTCCACTCTCTACAAATGGAAATAAATGCCAATACATCGTTCTTATATCCATGAGTACAATTCTTGTCATCAAAATCAGCACACAGGAAAGAACATTTATTATCAGAAGTAACAACGTACAGACCTATAACATCGCATCCGTTCTCATCTTTACCTTCCAGATGTCGGTATATGTCTTGATTGGTTAACGGGGCAAAATTGCGGTTGGGACACTCTGCACATTTATGCTTTTTCTTGTCACATATTCCTCTGCGCCATTCGTTGATACATACAGGTTGGTAACCACCCTTTTCTGTGGTTTTGTTGAACCATCGTCGTGCAAAAACATCATCCCGTCCCTTGAAAAAGTTACGGAACAATGCAATTTTCTCATCAAGAGAGAGTTTGATTGGAGGATATGTTATGGAAGAAAATGCTGCACTTTCATCAGCACGTTTGATGGAGGAATACACTATACCATGCTGTGAAAGTATTGACTTAAGTTCTTCATTTTCAGTAAGTAGGGCATTGTATTTAATGATAAGCGCATTGTATTTCTCTTGAAAACTGTCCATCTGTTATTTTGTTGCCATTAAACCACACAGTAATGCAATTCCAAAACTCAGAAACGTTCCGGCAAGGACATATTCTGTTTTTGCTGTATCCGTGTCTTTGAATCGAAGTATGGATTTTGCCGCTATGATAAAACCGATTGCTTCATATTGCCCAATGATAACGAATATGATTGTAAGAATGCGCTCTAAATTTCCAATCAACGCTCCTGCATTTTTGATATTTTCACAAGATTGTGTCTCTCCAACTTGATATTTCTTTAAGACCAGCTTGATCAGGATGTTTGCAGGCTTGATGCACAATAGTAACGCCAATATGAACAAAGGTATAGAGTAGGTACCATTGCAATCCATTGATTGGATTGGCAACTTTGTTGTAGAGTCAAAGAAAAATGTCACTATAATCAATATCGCCAAATGAGCAACCTGATCAATCACAAAATTCCATAATCCTTTGGGGCTATATGTTTTGATAACATCTATCACCAGATGAGAAAAAGCAATGGCAAGGGCATAAAATCTGAATTCATAAATAGGAACAACTGCCCATGATACCACGCCGATAATAAGCGAATGCACATACAGGAACCAGCTTTTGAACTTCCTTTCCTCTTTCTGTGCACAGTATTTATCATTTTGCAGGTAAAAATCTCCTATAACATGTGCCAATAACAGACTTAAAAACAACCAATTATTCATATTCTTTAAAATTTATCTGTTCAAAATACTTTATAGATTCTTCTATACAATACCATTTTGTAGCTGTAGAAGCATTATTTACACTGGCTTGGGATATACCCAGTTTCTTGGCAATGTCTGCCTCTTTAAAACCAAGCAGTTTATAGTAAACGACTTCACTTTGGCGCACAGTCATATCATTTAATATGGCATCGGTCAAAAGAGCTATAGTTTGTAAAGGGGCAGATAATTGCTTTTTACTTGTATGAACAGACATCGTTCCCTTATTAAGGGAACTCATCTCCTCAAGCGCACGTCCTGACAGATATATAGCCTCACCATCCCAAATGCCTTGTTCGGTATTCACTATTCTCATATCTCCAATACCAATGGCCATTCGTATTCCGTATGTATGGAAATTTTTCGTCTTTTCATTTTTAGCTGTGGAAAAAGATTTGATGCAGGATTTGATTATAAAGGCTATCCGGAATACGTTTGATACATTCTGCATTACACACTCTATATAGTCCCCTTTTATTTGGCGACCTTCAAAATCAGGATAACTCACTTTTAACAAGCTAAATAATGATTCTATCCTTTGCTTTAATCCTATAGTTTCATTCACGGACAAGGAAGTGGACGAAACTATATCCGCTGAAATTGTTGCAAACATATTATTGTCCATTGATTTGATAACAAAGGTATGAATTTTCTTTTATTCCGCCAAATTATAGACCAAATAACCTATAATCGTAGAATATAGACAAATAAGTCTATAAAGGTAATTTATATACAATATGAGCTATAGCAAAAATCTGCACCATTTCCATAGGCAAATGATGCAGATTATAGAGCAAGACAAACATATCCATTATTTCCTGTACGCCTCCTTGTACCCTTTCATCAGTGTCTTTTCTATGTCAGAAGCCCGGTAGAGAATCTTGCCGCCTACCTGTGTGTAAGGCAGAATGCCGTTGTTGCGGTAGTCCTGCAGGGTTCTCCGGCTTACTTTCAGCAGGAATGCCACTTCCTTGTCCGTCAGCAATTCATCGCCATAGGCAGACGGTTGCCGTTTTTCCAACAACTTTTCGAGCAGGGCCAACAACCTGTCGAAATTCGAGTGGAACGCCTTTACCCACTCGTGGTCCTTTTCTCTGATTTCATTACTCATACACGTTTGATATTGAGTTATACATTATTCTTGAAACTCACTCAAATGGTCGTTCCTTTCCAGCGGGCTTCCTTACGTTTGTCCTCCACGTTTCCGACTACCCGCTCCACATCATCAGGACGGTAGTAAGTCCGGTTCCCGATTTTGGTAAAGGCAAGCGTCCCGTTATCCCTTAAGGTCTGCAAGGTTCTCGGACTGATACGCAACCTGCGGCAGACCTCGTGGTTGTCCATCCATTCACTTGTTTCCTTCCCGCCGTGTTCGCGGCACAGACTTTCCACCCGCTGCACGAAGCGATCCAGCTTGGTGGCAATCTCCTCGAAAGTTCTTTTTTCAAAGCTGATGATTTCCATTGTCTTCTTTATTTTCTAGTTAAACATATATTCAAAATTCCGGAACAGAACAGGTCTTTTACAGCCGATATGCCATCATGTATCATCGTCCTATTCTCGGTTGGAAATATGACTGTTTTTTCTGTTCCCACTACAAATAAAAGCAGTAGAAATCACACTGCAATGGATTTTCAGACCGGTGACGATGCGTTGCCCGGAATGACATCATGTTACATCTCAACTGCATACAATGAGCTTTCTTTATAAACAGAATTTGCTTGAACAATCCGGTATGGAGAAATCACTCCGGCAAATCACGGCAGGCAGCACCGACCGCCCAATCAGTATTGTGCATAGGGTAACATAATTGCCACGGTATCTCCATTTGCTTGATTCTGTTCACTATACACATTTCCTTTGCTCACGACAACGAGTCAAGGTGCGCACCGAGACCAGTGAGTAAACCGATTAAAATCAAAAATGTATGGTAACAAAAAAGAAATTGACCAAAGAAGAATGGGAGGCCATGACAGGTACGGATATGTCACTCATACTCCCGTCAGATGGCAGCATTGAGACTGCCAGGGAATCATCCTTGAATGATATAGGAAAAGAGAAGTCAGAAGGAACGGTAGAACAGACCGACACCACATCCGAGAACCTGCAACCATCAACAGGAAAAGAAGAAGCCGTTCCAACGTCTCAGCGTCGTATAAGCAGCAGGCAGAGGAAGCTTTCCCTGGACGAATACCGGAAAGCCTTTCTTCAGGTCCCGAGAATCGAAGACCGCAAGCCCGTGTTTGTTAGCGGCGAGGTACGTGACAGGCTGGACGAGTTTGTCCGCAGGTTGGGAGGACGCAAGATGAGCGTTTCAGGACTGCTTGAGAACATTGCCCGACAGCATCTTGAAATCTACTCGGAAGACTTCGAGCAGTGGAGAAAACTGTGATATTTTCCTGAATGACAGACTTACTGACTCCAGTCATTACAATATTCAGACAGTCTGTAGCCGACCTGAGGGGGTAACGGACAAAACTTCAGTTTTGGGAGTTAGCGAGGTTATCTTTCGGGCATCCCGAAAACCTCGCTCCACTCCCGAAGAGTGGAGGCAATCCGCTCCCGGTGTTCGCAGATTGTGAGAAAAAGAATAATCAAAAATCAAACAAAGAAAATATGAATGACAGAAAGAAAAACAGACCGAGGGGACGCCCAAAAGTAAGCGGAGTGTGCAAACTCAGCAAAGCCGTTACAGTGAAATTCTCCAAGATAGACTATGAACGGTTATGCCGACGCAGCAGACAGGCCAACCTCACGCTGGCGGAATTTCTCCGCGTATCAGCCTTTGAGACGACGATAACGGCCAGGCACTCGGCCGAAGAGACAGCCGTCATACGCAGCCTTACGGGTATGGCAAACAACCTGAACCAGCTGACCCGACTGTCCCATCAGGCCGGGTTCCACCGTACCCAAAGGATAGTGACAGAACTCCTGCAGAAACTCAAGGAGATTATTGTCCGGTACAGGTACGGAGAAAGGAGGCCGTCATGATTGGCAAAATCAAGAAAGGGAAATCCTTCGGCGGCTGTATCCGCTACGTGATGGGCAAGGACAACGCGGCAATTATTGACTCAGATGGCGTATTGCTGGGAAATATCCGGGAAATAACGGACAGTTTCAACTACCAGTGTGAGCTTAATCCGAAGATAAAACAGCCTGTCGGACACATTGCATTGAGTTTCAAACCTGAGGATAAGGCATTGTTGACGGATGAATTTATGGCTAAAATAGCCCGGGAATACATGGAACTGATGGGGATAAAAAACACTCAGTTTATTCTGGTAAGACACCATAACGCAGACAATCCGCACTGTCACCTGGTTTACAACCGCATAGGATATGACGGCAAGGTAATCTCTTCCCAAGGCGATTACAAGCGTAATGAAATCGCCACGAAACTGCTTAAGAACAAGTACGGGCTGACATATGCCGAGGACAAGGGCAAGACTAATGTGGAGAAACTCCATGCTTCGGAGCGTGTGAAATACGAAATCTTCAATACCGTTAAGGCAGCTTTGAGGCATTCCAAAACATGGAAAGAGTTCAACGATTACCTGCTTCGCCGTGGCATCAGGCTGGAATTTGTAAAACGTACCAAGGAGATAAAAAAGCCGGATGACATACAGGGAATCCGGTTCACCAAGGACGGGCAGACCTTCAAGGCCTCACAGATCAGCAGGGAGTTCAGCTTTGCCAGACTGAATGCCCAATTGAGTTGGAAGCCTTCGGAAACCCAACAGGAATCCGAACATAAGGTGCAACAAAGGATACCGAACGGAGGCCATCTTTTCGAAAGTACGGGACCGGGACTGTTCAGTCCGACAAATGGCACCGCTCCCGAAGAGCTGTTATCTCAAGAAGAACTCTTGCGCAAACGCAAGAAAAAGAAAAAGAGGAAAGGATTCGGGCTGTAGCCTGTCCTTTCTTCATTCAAATTATTCATTAACATTAAAATTGCAGGAATATGAAATTGGAAGAATATATCGAGAGCATCTTCGGATGCCTGGAAAGAATCGAAAACAAAATCAACGGGCTGTCCGCTCCCTTGCTGGAAGGTAACAGCCCGACAGTTAACAATGAAAAGGAAAAGGATGAGTCCGTGCTGAATGAAGTCAAGAATGGTCATGAGACATTTCGCAAATTGTTGGCTCGCATGTGCGAGGGACTTGCCGCCATCAAGAACGATATGATTTCCATGGACAGGAAAAACTCGTCACAGGAAAGACTTGGACAGGTCTTGTCGGAAATGCGTGATGAACAGCGGCAAAATCAGGAGAAAGTGGAAAACCTGTTTTGTGAGACCAATGACACAATCAGAAAGAATGCCGTCAAGACAAGCAACATCAACCATCATTTCAGCCTGAGCATAAAATCCCCGTACATCCTTGGGAGTTTTTCCGTGATGTTCGCGACAATCGTGATTCTGTCCGTGGCTCTCTATTTTTCGGTGAGGACAGATAACGTGCAAGTCGATAATGATCTGAAATATCGTTATGTCAAGATGAAAGGAGAGGCTACACCCGAACAACTTGTAGAACTTGAGAACCTCTTCGGGCCGAACCGGAACAACGGACAAATCAGGCAGATACGTGAGGACGTGGAAGCCTACGAGGAAACTATACAGAGAAAGGCAGCATTGACCGAGCAGGCACGGCTGAAGGATCAGGCCGCAAGAGAACTGGACAGCAAGGCGAAATCCATCAAGGACAAGTCTATTACGGACAAACCTAAAAAGTAAGCCCATGGCCAGTGTTAAGATAAAAATTAGACTTTATACAGCCATATAGCTCTTTCATTTAATACTAATACTTCCCTGAAAGATGGGATATTTAAATGAAAAAGCCATAATACTGCCGTAGATAAAGAGTGTATATGTATAATCAATCTTCTATACAAAATTCGTAATCAGATAAAAATATATCAGATTTTATATACTTTCGCTTTTTGAAGAGTAGATTTAAAGGACTCTTAAAAGAGGCGTATCATTACTCAATACAAAGCTTGATACGCCTTTTCTTTTAGAATGTTCAATTTTAATATTTTGCACACTATCACGTTCCATATAATGTTGGTTAATATCTGCTCTGTTATATCTGTTTATTATAAAAGTATAATTTTATATGCAATCGCAATGCACAGAGCGATATTTGTTGAGACATTTCTCAATTTTAGTCTTAATGCTCATTCTGTATTTATCTGGAGCTAGGACTTCAACATCAGGTCCAAAAGCTAGAATTAATTGGTCAAGTTCTCGTGTTGGTATTACTTTGATGGTAACTATGCACTTGTATTCATCAATAATTTCCTGTGAGGTGTGCAGTGGCTTTGAAACAATGTATTTAAATCGTTCTGAACTAAATTGCAAAATAATTGTTTCGGCTTCCTGTACTTCATAAGGCACCGATACCCCTACAATATCATCAAAGTAAGAGTTAAAATCCACAAGGTCATTTTTACAGAATGGTACATCACTTCTACTTATCCCTTCAATTCGGTCAAGGGCTCGGTTGACAATATAATCTCTCCCATTAATACGTCCGAATATGAACCATCTGTTATTATATTGTTTCATATAATATGGATGAAGCACATTCGTTGAACTAATGCCTGCGTGTGTTGTGTAGCTTACTTCGAGGGGCTGGTGATTGATTGTTGCGTCTATGAGAGTTGAAAGGTATTCAAGCCCTTTTAAACATGAGTTACACTGAAATGAAATAAGATTTTCTCTATCCGATTTTACTCCAAAACGAAGTTCTAGATTGGAGATAACATCTTCAAGCCAAGCATTACCAGTAACTCCACGATATTTACTAAGCATTTCAATTATCGAGCGTAAAGAGTTAACCTCGGTAACCGATAGACCATTCTGGTAGATTGAATAGTTTGGCTCAGAATATCTGTAGTAGCATTTCTTTCCTCCAAATGGTTTGGCATCAAGATAGATGTTATCGGGTAGCATCTTTCTTATGGCATTTAGGTCACCTCGTAACTGACGCAACTTGATGGTAGAGTCCGAACCTTCCAATTCATAAAGATGATTGTTGACTATTTCAAGGAGATCTTCGATAGTATATTTCTTATTCCAGTCACTGAAGCATCTGTCCAGCACTTGATAACGATACTGAGCGTTTCTATTTTCTGACATTGTTAGAGTTGCTTATATGAGATGGTGTAAAGTATTCCGTTTCCTATCTGCTGTTTATTGAACAGTTCGAGATCTATATTCCAATCTTCTCTGAAATCGCGGTCGGTGCATTCAGCGTTATCTCTTCCAAATGGTGCCCATCCTTTTGCTATACCTGCATCTGGACGTATACAGACCTCTGCATTATCCGCTTTAACCGTCAGACACCGTTCATGCTCAACATAACCTGTATCTTGAATTTCCGGTTCTATTCCGGTCAGTTCAAATATAGCATCCTTCAGGAAATGATTTCTCTTCTTACCGTTGGCAAAATCTTTTATAGCATTTACTGCCACATCTGAGTCATTAATTGAGACGATATTTGTGACGATAACCTTAATTGATACCAAAACTAAGTCTGCTTCATTCTTCAGACTGGAAATCATTTTTGCCAAAAGCATACAGCCTAAGGGCGTTTTTAGGTATCTATCAGAATATTCAATAGAAACAGCCTTGCCTCGTAGGTTAGATATTATTCTATTCCAATTACCAGTTTCCGGAGCTTTCAGAGAATCAAAAAAACGACCCAACGAGCTGTGTTCTCTTATTCTATATTCGAACATAAAGGAAGAATCGTCCGATGAAAAGGCGCTCAACAGTTGCATTCTATTTATGTCGGCATAGGACAATGAATTTGGCTGTGTGGTTATGAATACATCTCCACTTCCCCAATTCTTAGAATAGGATGTATCAATATTTTTCCCAAAGTATGTTTTGACGATTCCGTCATTCATAATCACGACCATCAACGGAAATAATCCTGTCGGCAGTGTGTTTTCAAGACATTTAAAGTTGGTTTTAAATACCTCCGCAATTAAAGTTGCACTGTCAGCTGACGAGAGCGATTTTACATCTGGTACGCTTGGCAGTATAAAGGCAACGTCAACTCCTTCTAGAGATAGTTCTGTGAGAATTTTTATAAATGGGAATGTTTCCGCATCCCATTGAGAAATGTTGTCGTCGACAAATATTCTGATACCAGAGATGTCCTTGTTCCGTGTGAGCTGATAAAACTCGGTCGTGATGTCTGATGTCACAGCATGAGAATCAGGCATTAAATAAATAATTTCCTTTGGGGCAACACGGGCCTTGACTTCCTGTCTTAACCATTCTAGAGCCTTGGGCCGGTTAAGATAGTTCGTATACCATTGCGATCTGCGATCTATAAGGCACTTCGTGCAAGACCGTTCACAGTCGCATCTTTCAAGAGTCTCCAAAGCCATTTTTAGGACTTCATCTTTATATTCTCGGAAGAGTAATGAATAACCTGCACCACCGAGAGCAGTATCATATATGAAAATAGAATGATTTATGCCATCATAGCCGAATTCAATCTCTCCATCGTTGACTCCGAGCAGCTCCGTGAGTTTACGGCTAAGAATCACGCCGAGAGAATAGAGTGTCTCTGTGTCTTCTACCAGATTGTTGTCCTTGTCATAAAACTTGATCTCAACAAAGTCAGTCTGGTATCTTCCGACCAACAACACATGACGTCTTACTGCAGCACCGTCATTTTCGCCACCGGGACAAGAGGTCGAAGCTAGAAGATGTTTATGGTGCGACAGCATCCGCTCTGTGGAGTCTGGTGATTTTTCTGATTTCATTCTACCGCAATAAGGACAGAAAGCATATCCATACCCACTCGTTCCTTTATTATAAAAGAGAATCTCAGACCTTGGCGTTGAACAGCGGATAGACATTTTTGCAGAATTTGTCTTCAGAAGCCAGGCATCCATTTCAAGCAAAATAGGCTGAATGAAATTCATACTGCCGAGAGAGTCCATTTTTCGTGTCGGGGTCGAATCCCATGCTACGGAGAATGCAGCAGGTTCAACGACCTCTGTAAAACGCTGATCTGTCGATAGTGAGATGTCCTTTATGCCATGCATAGTTCCATGCCGACCGCACTTGGGACAATCCGTCTTAGCACTTCCATAGATAATAGTTGTATAACCACAATGAGTGCAATTTTGTATGATATACCTTGAAGTGCTGTCATCGTATTTTGTCTTCAGACGAATACCATTGGGCTCATAGACCCATTCGTTTTTCACTACTGGATTACCGGGAGCATAAGAGGAGATGGCCTGACTTATATGCAATGTCGGTGAGTTACCGTCAACCTTTTCCTTACCACCTAGCAGACACTCAACTAGTCCTAAGGGTAAACCTGCACTTGGCAGAAAAGAATTTTCAGCAAGATATGACAACATCGAGGTCTTTAAAAGATTTTCCTCTTGTTTCTCTATAGCTTTGATAGCATTGGTCGTTCCTGATTCATTCTTCAGAGATTCAATCGCCTTTGCAAGAGCTCCTTTATGAGCATCAAAGACATTGTAAACAGCAACTATGTCTTTCTTGACTACTTGTGCGGCATCCGCCAATGTTATCTGAGCAAGACTTGTTCCCTTGATTAATTTTGAATATGGTTCTTGAAGACGTTCAACCTTTCCGCTGATTACACTATCAATATAATTTAGAAACTTATCAAAGAAAGACATCCCTTCTGCCGTGACAAAAAAGTCCCTAAGAGTTGCCGTAACCCTGATTCCCCCTTGATCTGCTACAAAGGATGCGAATACCATCGCATTAACATGACGTTGAATCAACTGACGGCTTTCCAATTTTAACAACGGAGTTTCTGTTACATGTGTAATCGGATAATCTGGATTGTTCCATGTATGAGTTCCAATAGGATTGGGAGCACAAACAGTTAAAGCCAAGGCTTTAGTTTCATTTCTTCGTCCTGCACGTCCCGTACGCTGAAGGTAGTTTGATGATTTTGGCGGCACATTATTCATGACGACTTCTGTAATACCACCAATATCAACCCCCATCTCCATTGTTGTTGAGCAAGAAAGAATATTGATTTTCCCCTCATTAAACTCTCTTTCGTATCGGTCAAGATCTTCTGACGATTGCTGAGCAGAATGTTCAGCTGATATAAAAATCGGTTTTGAAGCAAATACTCTGGAGTTCATAACCCCGAACACACCAGCAGCCTTTTGTTCAAAGAAGTTCTTCTCAATCCATTCCATGACATTCTTTTCTGTCTGATCCGCAGACTTGAATGGGAAAAGCGGATTTACAAACTCCGTCTTGATTTTGAATCTATCGAAATTTTCACGACCGATGTAACCGTTCATTCTTGGGCTATAGCCACAGAACGGTGCATCTATAATAACATTGTCAACAGGACAGAGATAACCTTTTTCGATAAGTTGCAGCTTAACTTTATCCCCCATGAGATCGAGCATATATCCTTGATTTTCTACATCTGTTGCTTCAAGAACATTTTGTCTCAGAAAATCCCATGCGGCATCAAGCATTGAGTTGATGTCAGCAATCTTTATCTGATTGATTTGAGAAATATCATCATAACCTAGAACTGCACATAGAAGAAGAACGAGTCTATTCTGATTCTCATTAATCCCTTTTGAACTTACATTGACTTTAAACCATTTCGATACAGGGCTCCCATTCTTCCTCAGTTCTGAATTTGAAGGATATATAGGAGAACAGTACTTATTTTGTGTAAGGTAATCTTTATAAGCTCCAGAAAGCATATAATGACGACCTCCACGAATGACATAATCCATACAAATCTTGAGAAAATTCTGCCAGTCGGTGTCTGTACATCTTTTCTGAATGAGTGCTGGGCATTTCGCATTTTTAAGTGCTGGATAGACAAGACGTACGAATCCCATCGTTTCCAATGAGTTCGCCCGTTTAGGAATCCATCCGAATTGGTCGACAAGAAGTGCTTTCAGATAGTCCGTTGCATTCTTGAAATTTTTTCTGCCACGTGCTTTATCAACATGTTCATACAACTTCTTGAAATTTGAGTCATTTTCAAGAGACTGGCTTATTTGCCCCCATGACACCTCCTCTGGATTGGGGATTACTGGTGTGCCATTCTTTTTTTCTTCAAGTCGTTTAAATTTTTCAAAAAGTAAGGTCGGAAGATGTTCCCGAATACTCAGATATGCATTGTATTCTGCTTCCTCATCAGGAGTCAGACCACCAGGTTTCACATCATTCAAACGCATGTCGGCAAGTTTATGAAAAATGGAAGCTCGAATCCATGAACGTTCTACATCCTGATTAAGTCCCATCGCAGAACGTGCAGACCCTTGACGGCTATCGGTAAATGTTATATACTTTCGGCCTTCATATACAACGTCTGCGTCATTACTGTCAATGGGTTCAGCATTATCAAGAAGCAATGTTGCTAAAGTACGTCCAATTTGAGTAGCACTTATTCTGAGATAATCAAGGTTTTTAAACTCGCTGAGATTATTGCCACAATGAGGACAAAGAACGTGATTATCTCCTGAGTGTCGAAGAGATTGATATATTACAGGAATACTTTCTTCACTTTTTAAAGAAGTAAAACACTTGTTGCTTCTATTGTCTTCAGGGACTAGTTCTATTTTACCATTCCGATGATTGAAGATGTGATATGTTCTATTCGCATTTTTCCTTAGACATGCTTTCTTCGGAATGGCGAAAAAGAAGCGAGAAAAGCCATCCGCCTCATTTTGCTCAACATCTTCTATATTTCCCATATCTTCCAAATCAATGAGATCTTCCTTTTGCTCATAGAAAAGACTCTTGTCAAGATCAATTACATTGGTGTGCATCCTAAATCCCTTAGTTGTGCTTGTTTCACCCACTATAATGGGAGAGCCGCAAGACGAACATGTAGCAAGTTCCAGCATCTTTGATTTACAAACTGGACAATTCATATTTTGATATGTTGTCAGACTTCCTATCGACAATCTATATTCCTTATGACGCTGACAATCGGGATTGGTGCAAACATACACTCCACTTATCGATCTAACAAATAAATGAGCACGTGTTGGCAATAAAGCTCCAAGGCCGCCTCCGTTGTTTATACCTTTCACTTTTTCCCCGAGAGCATCTATTATTTCCAATGAGGTATCCACATTTTTCCCAATTCCTTTATCAAGCATACGACCGATTTCCTTTGCTTTCAATACCGGCGAAGAGTTAAGCTTTTTTCTCAACTTCTCAATATCAGAATAACTCAATTCGATACTAAACTTTTTGTTTATTTTGGACAATTGATCTTCTGCAATTCCCTTGTTTAGTTCTGGAATAATGCGCTTGCCACTAATTATTTTTATATCTTCAAATGGTTTTCCAGTGAGTTGAGACACAAAAGTTTTTAGCTTGATCGTCGTTTTGGGGTCACTTTCATCCCTGATAGTCGCTGATGTTACAGCAAAATTCACTTGATCAATAGTTACGCCAAAAGCATCTAGTACACGACGGATTTGCAATGATAATTCAGCGGCTGAAGAGCCAGTATAAGTATGTGCTTCATCTAAAAGAATCCATTTGAGCTTCCCTTTGGATTTTTCCAAGATTTCACGGTCTTCTGCTCGTACCAACATATAGTTGAGCATAGTTGGATTAGTAAAGAGAATCTGAGGCGGAGTTTTCCTTATTTGAGGCCTTGTTACGAGCTGTGGATAATGAGATGCAGTATATCTGTCAGACCGATTTTCTTTGTCGGTCTCTCCATTATATATCGCATAGGTAACCTTTTCGGGAAGAGCTTTGCACCAAGCATGAATACGTTTCTGTTGGCTTTTCATCAGTGCATTCAAAGGATAAAGGAATATGGCCTGAACACAATTTTTTTCATTGGTTTTAGCCAAATCTTGCAACACTGGTATCATAAAACACTCTGTTTTACCTGATCCTGTTCCGGTAGTCACGACAATGGTTTGTGGTCGAGAAGAAAGCATAGTTCTCCAGCTTTCTGTTTGATGCTTATAAGGATGCCTGTCTAATGGAAATCTCAAATCCTTGTCAACTTCTTCGCTACTCAGTGCATTAACAAATGAAGGAGTTAACAATCTGAGTTTAGAAGAATGTTCCTCAAAACTGTCGGCACTCTCCTCCCAAGGGAATATTGATTGGAATACAGGTTCTGCAAAAAGAGGCTCATCCTTAGTCAAAATCCTCTTGATATATTCTTGTTCTTGGGCTTGACCCTTGAACCAAAGAGAGGCAAGAGAATCTATTAATAATTCCTTGGCCTTATTGTAGAATGAAAAATAATTCATATTCATTTGTTTACAATTTGTTTTACTGTCCCAATGAATATCTCACTGTAGGTTTCTTTAAAGTATTTTCGGTAAAAATTAATGATACGAGCATAGTCTCGACTTTCCAATAAAAAAAGATTTGTGCGATTTTTTACTTGTGCGAAGTTTTCCGCAGCACACATTGCGGACTCAATCATTACACGATAGGACTTGTGCATCTCTTGATCTACATAATATTTATTTTGAAGTACAAATCGGGTTAGAGGTAGGTCTATATTGTTATCTGTACACCCATGTATTTTTGATTTAAATTGATTTATGTCCGCTCTTGAGAAAATCCTGGCATTTCCGATATTCCCTCCCGCAACATATTGGGTAAGTTCAGACGCAACTTCTGCAGATAGTGTAGCGTTGAAAAGTGCATTTATCAGTTCTGTAATCTCACCTAATTTTGTATTCATTATATTAATGAGTGTTGGAGGAAGCGAACGTATGAAACTCTCAATACATTCTCCCCACACAGTGTGCGGAATCCAATGTACTGCAATGTTTAATTCATCTTCAAAACGGTCAATTTCTTGAATGAGAACATCGGAAGCGCCATTAATCCAACAAGCTAATATTAAGTTAACCAATAATTTAGGTTCACAACCAATAGCTTTGAAAGCATTATATGTGGTAAATGGAAGATTAAATTCTGAAATAATACGGAATGCTTTTACTGTCTTTGCCCAATACTCGCCGGCAAAAACATCATCCTTGCAAAGCCTTTCACTCCAAAGTATTGTGTTAGCAGCAGACATCTCTCCACGTACTTCCGAACTGTAATCTTCTTGTTCAAAATTGTAATACTTAGGAACAAGCCTGCGCGAACTTTCGGGACCAGAGAAAAGAATTGCTTCCGAATTCAAAAGCTCATCAGGAATTGTAAACAAGTTCATTTGTCGATTATACGGCTCAAGCTTTATCTGCACTAATTCAGCTGGTTTTATATTTTCTGAAACCGGCAATGCATATACATCACCGTCATATATGAAATCGGAAGTGTCTTCGCTGGTATAATCTGTGATTCGAATTTTATCTGAACTCAACTCACTATCAAGAACAAATTTTCTTATATAGATGCGTTTGTCACATATTTTTAGTTCTATGGAACTACTACGGTCAAAAGTATTTGCACCATATAATTGAAACATTCTTGCAAACAAATCACGATAATCGGATAATGGAACTATACCTTCAATTACTGGACTCTTAAGATGCTTGATTGTATTGTCATCCTTTATTTTATCAGATTTGTAAGTTACATCTATCATACCAGACTGTCCATGACTGATTATATTAAAATATCTCAGGTTATCATAAGATATGATTTTTCCCGATGGCACAATTTTCCCTTCCAAATCAGATATTACTATACCCTCAAACGGTGCTACAACAGATACTTTCAAAGGAGGATTATTCTCGGCAATTATTTTCAAATTACACGTAGGAGAATATTTAGAAGCACAGGCATCTCTGGAAATCCTCCAGGTATTTTTATCCGTCATTTCAACAGATAAGTTTTCGCATTCATCAACTTTTGCAGAGATAACATGGCGAGAATATAGGTGTAGCTCTGTGGAAAACATTGTTTCGTTGCGAGAGACAAATGTCATATCGTCTATGAAATAAAATGTTTCCATCACGTATTTATTGTCAGGAAATTCAACCTTGATATCAACAAGCCCAAATGGCAAAAGGCATGAATTGGACAAATTCCGCCACTCAGCCTTACTATTATGAACACGATATTTAGGCTTGATATTCCCGACTCTAGTGCCAGTTTGGTCAAAAACGCTTATTACTGGAATGCGAGTCAATAACTTAAAATTGGATTGCTCTACCCATTGTATATATGTACCTCTGAATTCAGCGCTATAAGGCGTGAACTCATTGGTTATGGTTATATCCTCATTCGACATGCAATTGTGTAAATCTACTTTATCAGTAAACTTAATCGCCGAATAAAGTTCTCCATTTAGTAATAGATTGTGACTACCATCACACTTCCAATTAGTAGAGAAAACAGCTATATTATTTTCAGCATTCGCTGTCGATTTCAAAGAATATACATTATCATCAAGCATTTGGAAAACCTGAGGGCATTCAAAATTCGGAGGATAACTACCACATAAAGTTGGAAACAATCTGTCATCGTTGTCACACCTGATCTTAACTTCAACTACAGGTTCTCCACTCCACTTTATATCATTTGCTACGCCAACAGTTATACGAGAATATATCGCACCGATAACCTCTCCTTTGTCATCTTTAACTAGGGATTTTCTTACATATTTTCCAACAAGTATACCAGAGACAAACACATCGAAGGTGTAGCACGATTGATAGTTTAGACCTTCAATAGATTTTGATGAAATCTCTTTTACTATATTTAAATTGACAAAAAGATTTGCAGTTTTACTTGAGGTCAAACGAAGTTTCCAACTTAGAGAAAGTGGTTTGGTTCTATGTTCACTCTTAACTCGCCGGTATTCTCTTTTTAAGGATTTAGTCAGTTCCGACAAAGAGGAATCCGTATCATCATATGGTAGCCAGCGGTCTTCTTCGGATATGATTGCATGAGCAATCTGTAATGAAACATCGTAAATATTGTCATTTTTGAACGCTTTCCCAAGATAAGCTATACAATTAAAATTCTTGATTAAATCTATATTATTATCATCCCAATCAATATTTATTGAAGACAATTCTTCAACCAATCCAATGAGAAAACGTGAAAACCCGCTAAGATTAGTTCCGTTCTTTATGTAATTTACAGGAAGACCTCCTTGATTTAGTAAAGTTCTAAAATATTCATTCCCCTTGAGAGAGTGAATAAATGCAAATCCATGACTTTTAAGCCCATGACGTGCAGCTTTATATAGTTGCTCCCAACAATAATGAGGCAGTCCTAATCCGACTGCAACATCTTCTCTGGAAGGAATTCCTCCATTATAGTCTCTTCTCCACCATTCAGCGTAACACAAGGCCGCCTCTATTCCAAAATCTTCTAATCGATACGCATTTTGGACAAGAGTCTCCTTTAAGTTTGTATATTCTTCCTCGGTTAATTTAAGTTTCCAAAGGGGCATATCTGGGGTTATGGACGGTCTGTTACGAGCATCCAAAATCCTCATCAAAACAACATGCTGTTCACTATTGCATATATTAACCATGTTCTAAAAATCAATTGGTTTATAATCTTTTGTAAAGATAGCGCAATTCTGTGCAATCACAATGCACAGTAAACAAAAAATCCAAGATGGATACATTTCTTTCCATGTATTGATAAATGACTTAATTACTAGACTCACTTAAATTTGTTGGTATTGCAATAGATTTGGAGCGATAATCGAAAATAAGAAGTCAAAGCAATAAACGATTTTACCAAAATTCTGCAATGATAGAGAAAGTAGACACTGGACATTATCCATATTTTGCAGTCCATCTAGCTTTTCTCCAAAGGCAAGGGATGATTTAAAAACTAATATGCACAGTATTGTTCTTCGTTTGAAAAGCTTGTTTGCTATTCCTTTTTCCCTAACAATTGTTTTGGCAATTATAGAAATACTCTGTATTTTTGCATTTAATAGAGCGTTCTTTTGTTTTAATGCAAAACAAGAAAAATATAGAACTTCGCTCGTTTCTAAATCGTTACCTGTTAAAAAATATATTCTTATAAACTGCTTATTTTCAGTGTGTAGGATAAATGGTGATGCCTAGCGCAGTGGGTGGTCAGCACCTTGTCGATGCCGCACACGGCCGCGATCTCCTTCATGTAGGCATTCATCTTCTGGTTGCTCGGCGTGGGAAGCACGCGCCCGCGAGCGAGGCACGCCTCGTCCCGCTCGTAGCGGCGCAGGATTTCGAGCGAGGCCGGAAGCAGCGGGATGCGGCTCATGACGGAGGTCTTTTCGCGCGGCTTGTGGATCCACCACCGCCCCTCGTCGTCCTGCGAGAGGTGCTCGCGCCGCAGGTGGTCGGCGTCGGCGAAGGCCAGCCCCGTCAGGCAGCAGAAGACGAAGACGTCGCGGATGCGGGCCAGCCGGTGGTCGAGCTCCTTGCGGGTCAGCAGTTCCAGTTCATGCGCCGTAAGGTGCTCTTTGGCCTGCACCTCGTCCTCTTTGAGTTTATAGTAGCGGAACGGATTTTTCGTGATCCACTCGTTGCGCAGGCAGTAGAGGACGAAGTTGCGCAGACAGTCCATGACGGCGACCGCCCCGTTGTGGCGGCAGCGGTGGGCGGTTTGCAGGAAGAGGTTGAAGCCGTCCAGAAACTCGTAGTTCATCCGCTCGACGGGAATGTCCTCGGCCTTGCCGCGCTGGGCGAGGTACTGTTTCAGGTAGCGCAGCAGCCGTTCGTACTTGTCGGCCGTGCGCTGCGTGATGCGCACGCCCACCTCGCCCTGCCGCCGCTTCGCGTAGTCGGCGAGGCCTGCGATGAGCATCATCGTGTTGCAGGTCGGGTTGAGGTAGCGCTGCTTGATCTGCGCCGCATTGGCCGCATAGCCCTCGGCCAGCAGCTTGGTGCGGATGTCGATGATTTTGACGCGGAAATCGTTCAGTCGCTCGTTGACCTGAATGGCCAGCTTGTTCGTTCCCATCGCGCGCTCCTTGTGCTGGTTCCACGTTTCGGGATTGCTGTCGCACTGAGTGTAGACCTCTTGCCGGAGCCCTCCGGTCGTAATGCGTGCGAAGATGGGCGCCAATCCGTTTTTCTTCGGTCGTCCTTTCCGCATCAAGAAAAGAATGGCAAATGTCTCTTGTCTCATGACGTTGAAATTTTTTGGTTAACAAAACGTCCGCAAGAGAGAATTATTACGACGTAAAACGCAGCGAAACAGTGCATTGCAAACGTACTCGGGAGCAAATTCCGTCGCGCAGCCCGTTTTTCGCCTCCGCTCCCTTTCGTGCTCCCGCGAGTTTGCTGCGAAATGCTTTCGGCTTCCGGTTCAGAGAATTTGCCGACACCTTTGCAAAACGATGATATACAATCAATTTGCACTTGTTTGCACCGAACGGGCAACGAAAAAGGAGCCCTTCGAAAAGGCTCCTTTGTGCGGATAAAGGGACTCGAACCCCCACGCCCTGAGGCATCAGATCCTAAGTCTGACGTGGCTACCAATTACACCATATCCGCAAATATCCGAACAGGAATTGCAAAAGCCGGGAGTAAAACCGGATTTAGGCGGTGCGTGAAACGCGTCCTGTCCTTTGCAAAGTTACCGGAAAACGAGCGCAATCGTGCGGGATTGTCCGTAAAGATTGCCGGATCGGTTCCTGTCCTTTGTAAGGATAAGGAAAGCAAGCGACAAGCCGAATAAATTCGAGCATGCCCGAGCCGTATCTTATCTGCTGCAAAGATAACTAAAAAACCTTTTTCTCGAATGGATGCCCGGCGATTTTGCCGATTTTTGGTTACTTTTGCAAACTATTTCAATCGATTATGCCGTATAAACTGACACTGGTTCTTACTCCGAAGCAAGCTGCCGACGTAAAATACTATACTGAACAGGCAGCTCGCCGTGCGGGTGTCGCGGAGCAGGATGTGGCTTTGGTGCGGGTCGTCGGACGTTCGATCGACGCCCGGCAGCGGCAGCCCAAAGTGAATCTTACGCTCGAAGTTTATGCCGATTGCGAACCGCAGCCCGCACCCGTGCATTTCGACTATCCGTCGGTTGCGGGGCGTACGGAGGTCGTGATCGTCGGTTCGGGCCCTGCGGGGTTGTTTACGGCTCTGCGGCTGATCGAACGGGGATATCGCCCGGTGATTCTGGAGCGGGGACGCGATGTGTCGGCCCGCAAGCGGGACATCGCGCAGATCAACCGCAACGGTGCGGTCGATCCCGATTCGAACTATGCCTTCGGCGAGGGCGGAGCCGGAACATTCTCCGACGGCAAACTTTTCACCCGCAGCAAGAAGCGGGGAGACTACAACAAAGCGCTGCAAACGCTGGTTTTTCACGGCGCTACGTCCGAAATTCTTTACGAATCCCATCCCCATATCGGAACGGATAAACTGCCGAGGGTGATCTCCAATATCCGGCGGACGATTCTCGAAGCCGGCGGATCGTTCGTTTTCGATGCGCGGGTTACCGATGTCGAATTGCACGACGATCGCGTAAAAGGGGTGTGGGTCGGAGATACCCTTTATGAAGGAGCGGCTGTGGTTCTTGCTACGGGACATTCGGCCCGGGATATTTACGAGTTGCTGCACCGGCGGAGCGTGCGCCTGGAAGCCAAACCTTTCGCAATGGGCGTGCGGATCGAACATCCGCAGGCGCTTATCGACTCGATACAGTACCACTGCGAGTCGCGGGGAGAGTATCTGCCTGCGGCCTCCTATTCGTTGGTCAGCCAGGAGGGTGGGCGTGGCGTCTATTCGTTCTGTATGTGCCCCGGGGGATTCATCGTTCCGGCGATGACCGATGCGGCCGAATCGGTGGTGAACGGTATGTCGCCCAGCGGCCGGAACTCCGTTTTCGCCAATTCCGGTCTGGTGACCGAGGTGCGGCTTGCGGATTTCGAGCATCTGCGGGCAGAGTGGGGCGAGCTGGCCGGGCTGAAATTCCAGCAGCAGTTCGAGCGGCTGGCCCGGCAGCAGGGCGGCGAGCATCAGATCGCTCCGGCCCAGCGTGTCGCCGATTTCGTCGCGGGGTGTGCGAGCGGTTCGCTATCCCGGACTTCGTATATACCGGGCGTTGTGCCTTCCCGGCTGGATAAGTGGATGCCCGGATTTATTGCCTCTTCCCTGCGGGCGGGTATCGCCACTTTCGGGCGGCGGATGCGGGGATTCCTGACCAATGAAGCGTTGGTCGTGGGCGTCGAGTCCCGCACCTCGACCCCCGTGCGGATTCCGCGCGATGCGCAGACGCTGATGCACCCCGAGGTCGCCGGGCTTTTCCCTGCGGGCGAAGGAGCTGGGTATGCCGGCGGAATCATCTCGGCGGCGCTTGACGGCGAGCGTATTGCCGATGCCGTTGTAAATTATTTGAAAAAATAGCGTATGGATAAGAAGGAAGTGGTGGTCGTCGTTCCTGTTTATCGGCCGGAATTGACCGTCTGGGAACGGGCGTCGTTGAGGCAGACTGTTGGGGTGTTACAGGAAAATTATCCGGTCGAACTCTTGGTTCCCTGCGGTATGGATTGCTCGGCGATCCGGCGTGAGTTCTCCGGACTGCCGGTTCGGGAGGTGTCGGACGAATGGCTGGGCCGCAAGAACGGGATTGCGGGATACAACCGGATGATGCTTTCGGCCGGATTCTACGAGTTGTTCCGCGATTACGAATATCTCCTGATCTGCCATACCGACGCCTGGATTTTCCGGGACGAACTCGGCGACTGGTGCCGCAGGGGATACGACTGTGTGGCCGCTCCCTGGGTCCGCCGCAAAGTGTATGATCTGCCGATTCTGAAGCAATACCTGCGATGGAGGCTTCGCCGCGCACAGCGGGCGGGCCGGATGATCCGGCAGTCGCTCTACGGGAAGATCGGAAACGGAGGTCTTTCGCTGCGCCGCGTGGAGAGCTTCCGGGCCGCCTGCGAAAGGTACGGCGACGAGATCGAGCGGTTTTGCTCGATGGGCAACCACCTGGGCAACGAGGATGTTTTCTGGGCCGTCGTTCCCGAAGGGTTTCGTTATCCTTCGCAGGAGGAGGCGCTGCGGTTCGCGTTCGACACCAATCCCCGCTATTGCTACCGTTTGTGCGGCAGTCGCCTGCCGATGGGGTGCCATAGCTGGTCGAAGCCCCGGATGTGGCGCTTCTGGCAGCAGATTATTCCGCTGCCCGGCGCGGCGAGCGGCGCCGCAGCGGATAAGTGATCCAGTACGCCAGAGTATTGACCGTCGTATGGAAAAGGTGCTTGCCCAGCCCTTTTCGCTTCTGGTCATTGACCATCAGAACGGTTTTGTAGCAAATCTTCAGCCGGTTGTGCCGGACCCATACCGAGAGCAACCGTTCGCTCAAATACCCCATCACGCGTCCCTGCACGGGGTCGTCCTGAATCTCGATCCGCCGCTCCACCTCGAACAGAATATCGAACAGCCATGCCGAGTAAGCCTCGAACCGCTCGCGCGGCAGGACGAACATGTTGAAATGCGAGAGGCGGTTGTTGCGGAAGAACACCCGATCGAAATCCGGCAGGTAGGCCGGATATTTTTCTGCGATCACCTGCCGTGCGGTCAGCAGGTCGCTTTCGATGTGGCACTTGCAATAATCCGTGTAGAGGTTGTAGGGATAGATCTTCGGCCGGGCCATGACGATATCGCAGCGGCTGAAGAGGCGGTCGAAGTCGGGGACCGGATGCGGTGCCGAGAAGAAGGCTTCCGAGCGAACCGTCCGCAGCGAGCAGGCCGAACCGCCTTCGAAGTCGAAATAGCGGCGATAGTGGTTCAACCCGATGTAGTCTGCGTCGTGCAGGTTTTTCCAGGCCCAGTAGTGGGCCGTGAGTTCGCAGTAGTGGCGGTTGCGGTCGCTGATGTTGTCGCCCGTGTCGTCGCCGACGGCGAACGGAAGTTCCGTTTGCGAAATAGCCCGTCCGACCTGAACGGGCTGGTAGGGCGGGGTTTTGAGGCATGCGTCCTGCTTGTGGGCGCAGACCAGGATGACGGTTTTGCTCATTTTTCTAAAGGGTAAGTTTGAGAGCGCTTTCGATCACTTTGTCCATGTCGTAGTAGCGGTATTCTCCGAGTCGGCCGCCGAAGATGACTTTCCGGTCCCGGTCGGCCAACGCCTTGTAGCTTTCGTAAAGTTTCGTGTTGCGCTGGTCATTGACGGGGTAGTAGGGCTCGGCTCCATGTTCGTACGGGGCCGGGTATTCCCGGGTAATGATCGTGCGGGGCTGATCGCCGCCCGGTTCGAAATGCTTGTGTTCGATGATCCGGGTGTAGGGAATTTCGCGCTCGGTGAAATTCATTACGGCGACGCCCTGATAGTTGGGGGTGTCGAGCGTTTCGTGTTCGAAGCGCAGCGAGCGGTACTCCAGCTCTCCGAGTCTAAAATCGTAGTATTCGTCGATGCGGCCCGTGAAAACGATGCGGTCGCAGAGGCTTTCCCAGTGCGTGCGGTCGGCGAAGAAATCGGTGTCGCAGCGCACCTCGACGCCTGCGAGCAATCCGTCCACGAGTTTGTTGTAGCCGCCGATGGGGATACCCTGCCAGCGGTCGTTGAAGTAGTTGTTGTCGAAGGTGAAGCGCACCGGCAGGCGTTTGATGATGAATGCCGGCAGTTGGGTGGCGTCGCGTCCCCACTGTTTTTCGGTGTAACCTTTCACGAGCCGTTCGTAGATGTCGATGCCGACCAGCGAGATGGCCTGTTCTTCGAGGTTCCGGGGCTCCGAAATGCCTGCTTCGTGACGCTGACGGTCGATCATCTCCGCTGCCTGGGCGGGCGTGGTAACGCCCCACATGGCGTAAAAAGTGTTCATGTTGAAAGGCAGGTTGTAGAGCTTGCCCTTGTAGTTGGCCACCGGGGAGTTGATGTAGTTGTTGAATTCGACGAAGCGGTTCACGAACTCCCACACTTCGCGGTTGGAGGTGTGGAAGATGTGGGCGCCGTATTTGTGGACGCGGATGCCTTCGCGCTCCTCGCAGTAAGCGTTTCCGCCCGTGTGGGGCCGTCGGTCGATGACCAGCGCTTTCTTACCGGACCGTGCGGCCCGGTAAGCTGCGACTGCGCCGAAAAGTCCGGCTCCGACGATCAGGTAATCGTATTTCGACATGATGCAGCGGGTTTATATGTGAATCAATCGGGTGAGGCGTCGAAGCAGCCTGCCGGAGAGAGCTCCGAGGGCGAAGACCCACCGGCTGCGGGCTGCGACTTTCCGATCCCGGCGGTCGGTGAGAAACGCGGGGTCGAAGGTCGAAAGATACTCTTTGCGGGCATTGCGGGCCGCTTTCGCGGCAATATGCAGCTCCTCGTTCGTTTTCGACGCCGCGACCGCTTCGCAGCATTGTTGTAACCGGATGCGGGCTGCGACATAACGCCCTTCCGGGGTAGGTGCGGCCTGTAGGAAAAGGTCGTGTAGCTGGCGGGAAACACGGAGAATCAGCTCCGTCGGCTTGCGTTTTTTGGAGAGGCCGCTGCCGAGGACTCGGTAGTGGTAGGGCGTTTTTTCGTTGATGACGATGCGCGAAACGTGGGGAATGTATTGCAGGAGGAAGATTTCGTCTTCCCGGTGCGAGAGCCCCTCGATGAAGCGGAGCCCGTTCTCGTCGATGATCCGTTTGACCAGCAATTTATTGACGGTGAATCCCAGCATGTCGTGCCGCCGCAGGGCGACGATGGCTTCCGTGCAGGCTTGGCCCTGTACGTCCATGGCAGGCGCTGTCAGCCGCCGGTCCGATTTGCCTTCCCGGTGTTGCAGGATGCCTGTCACGGGCAGCGTATGTTCGTCCATGCCTGCTTCGACGAATTGTTGCAGGTAGTCTGCATCGACCCAGTCGTCGGGATCGCAGAAGGTCAGGTATTCGCCCCGGGCGTGTTCGATACCCGCGTTGCGGGCCGTGCTCAATCCTCCGTTGGGTTTGTGGACGACCCGGATCCGGGAGTGTTCCCTGGCATAGCGGTCGCAGATTTCGCCCGAGGAGTCCTTGCTGCCGTCGTCGATAAGCAGGATTTCGTAATCCTGGAAACTTTGCTGCAACAGGCGGTCCAGGCTGGTGCACAAGTAGGCTTCCATGTTGTAAATCGGAACGATGACGGTGATGAGCATTTGTGTCGGGGTAAAGGTTAAACTTTACAAAAATAACTCTTTTTTCCCATTTCCGGTGCAATTTGCATCCGGAAATGGGAAGTATCGCTCCAATGCGGTATTTTTAGAGGGCTGTCCGGTCGTTGCCGGATCGATTCCCGGCGAATTTAGCGGGCGAAACTGCGGGGAAGATCTTTGAACACCTTGTGCCAGAACATTATCATCCGGGGATGACGGTAGCGCTCCCGCCAGGCGAGGCGGACCGAGAGATAGGGCTCCTCGTTCCAGTGGCTGCCGGCGGCTTTGCGGATCCGCAGCAGGTGTTTGCCCGCGATCGAGAGGCGGCAGATCAGGGGCGGGTCTATGAGCCGGAAGGTTTCTTCGAGGATGCGGAGCGTTTCGATGTGCTTGCGTCCTGTGGCTATCGACTCTGCGGTGGTGTTGCTGTCATGTACCCGGTAGTAGTTGAGGGGTTCGGCAAGATAGACGACATTTCCCCCCCCCCGATACGATCTGTATCCAGAACAGCCAGTCGCCGCAATAACGGTATTGGGTGTAATTGTCGCCTGCGGGGAGCGCACTGCGCCGCACCAGTGCCATTCCTGCGTTGTAGATGGTGTTCCTCGGGCAGAGAAAACGGTAGAGGAAGAAACGGCTGCCGAATCGGATCTGCTTGTGTTTGGGGTATTTGACGGGCGCCTCCTCCCGTATGGTCCGGGAGTGGGAATCGACGATATAGCTGCTGGTGAAAACTATGCTGCAATCCGGACGGGTGTCGAGAATCCGGACGCACCGTTCCAGAAAACAGGGAGAGGAAAAGTCGTCGCTTTCGGCGATCCACACGTAATCGCCCGTGGCTTTCGACAACCCCTTTTTCCACTGTTTGAAAGGTGATCCGCTGTTCCGTTCATTATAGAAAATGCCGGAAACTTTGGGGTGATTGCGGTATCGTTCGAGAATTTCACGGCTGCCGTCTGTCGAACAATCGTCGAGCAGAATCAGTTCGAAGTCCTGAAACGTTTGTTGCAGAATACTTTCGATACGCTGCTCGAGATAGGGAGCATGACAGTAGTTGGGAACAATGACCGAAACGGTGGGCATGCGAAAAATATATTATGTATTTAATCCGCTTGCAAAGATAGCGGTTTGAACTGAAATATTGCTTGTGCAGGTCATTAATCTTAAATTTATGATTTTTGCCGATCGGATTTCGGAATGTTTTTAATTTCGGCGACTTTTGGGCAGGAGTTGTGGGCGAAGGACGGCAAGGTGTGCTTCTTCTATATCGGGAGCCGCTGCCTTGCGTCGAGATAAACGGTCTTTGCATTGCTCCGTTGCGCATCCGGTTCGAATCGGGATTCCCGGTCTTTGTACCGGAGCCGTGGAGTGCAAAATAAAAAGTGACCTGTTACAGTTGTTTTCGGTAGTGGATAGGGAATTGATTTCGCTTCGCCTGTCTTCAAACGTCACGACTCGGCGGCTCGAACGGAGTTCGTCCGGGTCTCGCTGCTCCGTTTGTTCGAATGGGGTTCTCCTCCCCTTGTCCCGTTACTCCGGAGAGTCAGTAATAAAAAAAGCGACTATTACAGTCGCTCTTGGTAGTGGATAGGGGATTCGAACCCCTATGTCGTGCGTGAGAGGCACGTATCCTAACCCTTAGATGAATCCACCGTTGAAATTTGGTGTTGCAAAGGTAATACGATGTTTTGAATTTACAAATTTTTTTTCGTGAAAACTGTTGTTTTTTTCTCGGGCCGTTTGTTCGTCCGTCTTTTTATGTACATTTGTAGAAGATAGGATGTACTTGGGCATAACCCGATTATATGCGGTTCTGCATGGGACATTCGTTATATCTTGTTTAGAAAAAATTTCGGATTCGTATGAAACGTGTGATTCTCCTTTTTCTTGTTTTTGCCGGATTGACTTTCGGATCGTGCCGCCGGCAGACCGTGATGCCGCAATTCGATATCGTGGTGACGGATACCGTAGCGGTACGCGGCGGAATACCCTGTCGCTTCCAGTATGCCTTTACCTCGATCGCCAATGCCGACGAAGCTCCGGCATTGCAGGCGATCCAGGAATCCAATATGCTCTATTTCTTCGGACTGGAGCATTTCCAGGGCGGGGTGCAGGAGGCTGTCGATTGGTCTATCGGGCAGTTCATGGACGAGTATATCGGTACCCTGGATGAGTCGGTACCCCAGTGGGAAACCGAAATGGAGATGGCGGTCGAGTCCGAGGCCCGTGTGGTGGATACGTTGCTGGTCTATACGATTTCGAGTTCGAACTATACGGGCGGTGCGCACGGTATGTACAGCATCAATTGCCATAATTATTCCATTGCGGGTGGTTATGAGCTGGCTTTGTCCGACTTGTTCGATGCGGCACGACAGGAGGCTTTGATCGGGTTGATCCGCAACAAGCTTTACGAACAGTTCGGTGTCACGGGGGACGAAGGTCTGGTGGCGCAGGGATTTTTTCCCGAATACATTTCCACGACCGAGAATTTCGAAGTGACCGAGGACGGCATTACGTTTTACTATAATCCTTACGACATCGGATGCTATGCCCTGGGCGGTGTCGAGGTGCATATCACGCGCGAGGAGATGCAGGGGTTGTGACAGGATGTGGGCGTGCGGCTCTCCGGCGGTAGTCGTCGGATGAAACCGGTATAAAAAATGGAGGCGACAAGATATCTTGTCGCCTCCTCCCATCAAAAATTAACCCTAAAATTATCCCTTTCCAAGAATGTCCGAAAGATAGCAATCGAGATAATACAGATCTGCATCGTCGCCGATCACTTCGTTCTTCATCAGTTCTTCGTCGGAGATAGACCTTGATGTATCCGTTTTGTCGTTTTCAATCATAGGAGGCCCTTTTAGTATTTCTTCTTTCGTTACATTAAAGAAACGGTGGCCTCCGGGCTTTATTGCATACGGATTAAGATAAAATAAGTTCTTTTTCCCTAATCATGCGCCGCAGGTTGATAAGTGCATAGCGCATGCGTCCCAGCGCTGTGTTGATGCTTACGCCGGTTTGCTCGGCGATCTCCTTGAAACTCATACCGGAGTAGTAGCGCATCATCACCACCTCGCGCTGCTCCTCCGGAAGCAGTTCGATCAGGTTGCGCACGTCGCTTTCGATTTGCGAGGAGATCAATTCATCTTCGATCGTCTTTTCCGCGAAACGCAGCGATCCCAGTACGTTGTAGCCGCTTTCGCTTTCATTGACCTGCTTGTTCTGCTTGCAGGCGCGGAAGTGGTCGATCACCTGGTTGTGCGCGATACGCAGAACCCACGAAAGGAACTTGCCGTTGTCGGTGTAGCGGCCTTCGTCGATGACGCGTATGACTTTGATGAATGTTTCCTGGAAGATGTCGTCCGCTACGTCGTTGTCCTTGACCATCATGTAAATATAGTCCCGAACCCGACGCTTGTGGCGCTCGATCAATTTGGAAATGGCACTCTGATCACCCGAACGATAATTATTAAGCAAGTGCTGGTCGCTTAATACTTGAATGTTCATACTCTTTTCTCCTGAATTAGTTATTAAGAGTAGAATGTTTCGATAGGCAATCTTTTAAGTTGTTAAGTTTCTGTTTTTTGATGCGCCGGATACCCGTTTCGACATCTTTTGTGTCGGAAAGGTAGAAATAATTATCCCAAAAAACAAACTTTTTAGATTTCTATTTTTTCGGCAGGGTATCGATGAATTAACAATAACTATGCCAAAAATAAAATCTATCAGATATTTTTATCTTTCTCCGAGTCCGAAGATGAAAGTTTTTCAGTTTCGATCGGTTCTACATGAATGGAAATGAGCGTATTGGGGCCGAATCGCTCTTTGAGCCGGCGTTCGATATCGACGGTCAGTTGATGGGAGCGGAGCACGCTCATCCGAGGATCGACGCGGATATGGGCTTCGATGGCGACGGTGGCTCCGATACGGCGTGTGCGCAGATGGTGCGGTTCGGTCACCTCCTTCGAGTGAGTCAGGATGTTCAGTATCTCCTGCTCGGTTGCGGCGGGAAGGGCATGTTCGAGCAGTTCTCCGAGGCCGCTTCGCAGCAGGTCGAACGCGATCTTGAAGATGAAGACCGAAACGACGAGGGCCGCCAGCGGATCGGCGATGCGCCACTTGTCGCCCAGAAAATAGGCGAGCCCGATACCTGTCATGGTGCCGATCGACGAAAGTGCGTCGCTGCGGTGGTGCCAGGCGTTGGCTACGACGCTCGGACTGTCCGTCTGACGTCCCACACGAACGGTATAGCGATACAGGACCTCTTTGGCGACGATCGAAATTGCGGCGGCGATCAGGGCGATCGCGCCCGGTCGTCCGATTATTTCTCCGGTCAATACCAGACGGATATTGTGGATGCTGTCGGCCAGAATGCCTCCGCCGACGGCGATCAGGGCCAGGCTGATGAGGATGGAGGCCAGGGTTTCGTACTTGCCGTGTCCGTAGTTGTGGCCGGCGTCTTCGGGTTTGGAGGAGATCCGGGCGAAGATCAGCACGATGACATCGGTCGCCAGGTCCGATATCGAGTGCACGGCATCGGCGATCATGGCTCCGCTTCGGCCGAGGATGCCGGCCGCGAGTTTCAGGAGGGAGAGGGCGATATTGACGACCATTCCGATCCAGGTTACCCGGTAAATTTTTCGGGTGCGTTCCGTGGGTTGATTCATGTCCGGTTGCTGTTTGCTCCGGGCGGTGTCGCACCCGGATGTAGGTTATCCTTGCATTTTCCGCTCCACGACAGGATGTCGAGCCGGATAATCTCTGTCCGGTGGAAAGACTTTTCGACATATTGCCTGCCGATTGTCTTATACTCCGGGGAATATTTGCCGATCAAATGGTCCAGGGCCCTCCGACGTTCCTCCGCTGTGAGCCCCGTGCGGGCCCGGCAGTCGAGCAGGATGCTTTCGTAGAAGGTCGTAAACCGCGCGGGCAGCACCTGCGTTTTGCCGACGATGCAGAAAGTGACGCGGTCGCACTCCCGGAGGCAGTGCAGCTTGCGTCCTTCGGGGGCGCAGTGGATGTAGATCGCGTCGGCTTCGTCCCAGACATAGTTCAGGGGCACTCCGTAGCCGCCGCCTTCGGGACGCTGCATGCAGAGTATGCCGTATTCGCCCCGCCGCAACAGCTCCGTCGCCTCCGGTTGGTCGAGCAGGCGGTCCTGCCGGCGGATTGAATCGTTCTGATAGTTCATGACCTGTTTCCTGCAAAAACGAAGACGGACACTTCTCTGAATGGCATCCGTCTTCGTTGTGATGATTCGGTATCGACAGCGGTTTAGTAGCTGCGGGCGAAAAGTACGCGGCGGTGCGACGGTTTGCCGCTGAATACGCATTTGCCCTCCTCCTCGACCGCATCCATCGGGATACAGCGGATCGTGGCTTTCGTAGCGTCCTTGATCGCCACTTCGGTTTCGACCGTCCCGTCCCAGTGGGCCGAGATGAAGCCGCCCTTGTTCTCCAGCACATCGACGAATTCGTCCCACGTGTCCACTTTGGTAATCATCGAATTGCGGTAGTCGAGCGCCTTGCGGAAAATATTCTGCTGGATTTCGTCCATCAGGGATGCCACCCGGTCGGTGAGTCCCTCCTGGGGAACGGTTTCCTTTTCGAGCGTATCGCGCCGGACCAGTTCGATCGTGCCGTTCTCCAAGTCGCGGGGGCCGAGAGCCAGACGTACGGGGACGCCCTTGAGCTCGTATTCGGCGAACTTGAAGCCCGAGCGGACGTTGTCGCGGTCGTCGATCTTCACGGAGAGTCCCTTCGACTTGAGCTCTTCGGCGATGGTGCGAAGACGTTCTACGATCTGCCGCATCTGCTCCTCTCCTTTATAAATAGGTATCAGGACGACCTGAATCGGGGCGAGTTTCGGAGGCAGCACCAGGCCGTTGTTATCCGAGTGAGCCATGATGAGCGCTCCCATCAGACGGGTCGAAACACCCCAGGAAGTGGCCCATACGTATTCGAGTTTGCCCTCCTTGTTGATGTATTGTACGTCGAATGCCTTGGCGAAGTTTTGGCCCAGGAAGTGCGACGTGCCGCTCTGGAGGGCCTTGCCGTCCTGCATCAGCGCTTCGATCGTGAGGGTATCGACCGCACCGGCGAACCGTTCGTTCGGCGATTTGTGACCGACGATTACCGGTACGCCCATCCACTCCTCGACGAATTTTTGGTAAACGTGGATCATCCGGGTAGCCTCCTCGATGGCCTCCTCCTTCGTGGCATGGGCCGTGTGGCCCTCCTGCCAGAGAAATTCCGCCGTGCGCAGGAACAGGCGGGTACGCATCTCCCAGCGTACGACGTTCGCCCACTGGTTGCAGAGGATCGGCAGGTCGCGGTAGGACTGGATCCAGCCCTTGTAAGTGTTCCAGATGATCGTTTCCGAGGTGGGACGGACGATCAGCTCCTCTTCGAGTTTGGCATCGGGATCGACCACGACGCCCTTGCCCTCGGGATCGTTTTTCAGGCGGTAGTGGGTGACCACGGCGCACTCCTTGGCAAAGCCTTCCACGTGGTCGGCCTCTTTCGAGAAGAACGACTTGGGGATGAAGAGCGGGAAATAGGCGTTCTGGTGCCCCGTGTCCTTAAACATCTTGTCCAGGGCCGCCTGCATTTTCTCCCAGATGGCATAGCCGTAAGGCTTGATTACCATGCAGCCGCGTACGGCCGAATTTTCGGCCAGACCAGCCTTGACCACCAGGTCGTTGTACCATTGCGAGTAGTTGTCCTCGGCTTTGGTTACGTCTTTAAGTTCCTTTGCCATATCTTATTTATTTTTTAACTTCCGGGAATCGTGTCACCGGCTTCGGAGCCGGCGTATGTCGGTTAGTCGGCAAAATTAACGATTTATGCAGAAATTCGCAACTGCGCTCCGATAAATCTTGAATTTACCCGCTGCGAGGGGCCGCTTTGCCCCGTCGGTCGAAGGTGCCGATGGCTCGTTTTGCGTTTTTGAAGTCGGTGCGTTTTCTTCTCTGGCCCGAAATCCGGTCTGTCCCGGATAAAAAACGACAGGACTTCCGGTACGGGAGGTTCTGCCGTTGCGATATGTCGTGCGAAACTAAAAGCGGAAACTGAGGCTCAGGGCCGCGAAGTGGCGCTTGAGTTTGGTATTGTAGATGCCGCTGCCGTTTATGCCGCTCGGAGATTCGAAGTAGTAGAGGTTGTAGTCCGTCTGCTCGGTCGAGGAATAGTTGTAGGCCAGGTCCAGTGCAACGCCCGGAGAGAGTAAAAATCCCAAGCCGGCCGAATAGTAGAGCATCTGCTTGGTCATGGGGGCCGCTGAAACTTGCTCTTCGTCCTGCAGCATGGACCCCATGTAGCCGAAACCGCCCCGGATCGCCAGGAACGGCAGCGGTTTGAACTCCGCGCCTATGCGGACGATATTGGCGCCTTTGTACCAGGAGCGGAACGTGTCGTTATAGATTTCGTTATCGCCGCCCGCGGGATTGTTTTTCATCCGCATCCCGTTGTACCAGTCGCGCTCGTAATCCACGGAGATCAGACCCCGGTTGCCGAAGGCGTAGGAGATGCCGAACATCAGGCGGGCCGGCGTGGTGAACTCCCAGTTGTAACCGCCCGTATCTTCCAGTACGGGAGAGAGGGCGTCCGTATATTGGTTGCCGTCCGGACCTGGTTTGAGACCGTCGGGGTCGTTCGGGTTATTGACATGCACCCCGGAATCGGTGTAGGCCTGATAGGTACGGTCGATCCAGTAATAGGTCGGGGTGTGGAAAGCGAAGCCGATTCGCAGATTCTGAATGGGCCGGTAGATCATGCCGAGCTTGAAATTGACCCCTGCGCCGTCCAGGATGACTTCCTGGTTGAAGTTCGAATAGAGCAGTTGGTAGTCCAGGTTCGGATCGGTGCCGTTGCCGGGATAGACGTAATCTTCTCCGTAATAGTAGGTTTTGCGTTGATACAGGGACTGAATGCCGAACGTGGCCCCGATATAGAACTTGTTGTTCAGGTTGAATCCTGCCGAAATGTCGTATTCGCCTATCGAGCCATTGCTTACGACGGTCGTGTAGTTGCCGATATCGACGTTGTTGCCGATCCAGGTCGGCTGCCACCTGCTGCCGATTTGATCCGTGAATCCGGCCTTGTAGCCGAGGATCGAACCCCAGAGCCGGGGGTTGAAGTTGCTCCAGTTGAAGCCGCCGGTGATCTGATCCCTGTTGATACCGCTGTATTGCAGCATGTCGGAGAAAACGTCGGCGATCGAGCTGACATTGCCCTGTGTATAATAGGAGTATTGGTAGTTGAGGTCCTGCAGGCGGTTGTAGCCGAACCCGATATTGACGCTCACGAGCGGTCCCGATCCTTCGTAAACATTGGCCGTAAAGCCGAAGTTGCCGATCGAAAACCGGTTTTTACTGTTGGAGTTGAATGCCGGAGCGTTGTTTTCCGCCCGTGCGAAACTCATCAGAGGCGTGATCGAAATTTCGTTGTGCCGGTACATGCCCAGGCCCGCCGGGTTGATCGCCATGGACGTAAGATCCGCTCCGAGGGAGGTGAAGGCGCCTGCCATGGCCATCGACCGCGCCGTTCCGAGGCTGAAGGTCGTTTGCGAGAGTTCGAAGAGGTCGGACGGGGTGACGATGTCACGGTCCATCAATAAACCTCCGGAGCTTTGAGCCGACGCCGGGGCGGTTGCGAACAAGGCCGCTGAAAGCAGCGCCAAAATTCCGAGATGTTTCATAACAAAAATCGTTGAGTTGTTTTTTCGTTTCCGGCGTTCGGGACAGCAGGGGCGGAAACGATCGCCGCTGCCGGTCGAAACCGGTCGTTGCGTTCATATTCGTTTGCCGCCTGCGTGTGCATCCTGTGCGCCGTCCGTCGAAATTTGCCGGGGTGATCGTTTAACGGCCGTAAGAGTTACGTCCGCTGCTGTTTCCGCCGCGGACCCCTCCGCCTCCGCCCACGAAGCTGCCGCTCGAACCTCTGTTCGGTTGCGAGGGGGCCGGGGTGTAAGTCCCTCTGTTCGTTGTCGAACTGCTTCCCCGGTAGGAGCTGCTGCTGCCTCCGAACGAAGGATTGCGGTAGGTCGAGCTGCCTCGATTGACTGACGATGAGCCGCCTCGGAAGCTGGAGCTGGAATTGCTGTTGGTCCTGCCGCCCCGGAAGCTGCCGCTGCCGACCGTAGTGCCGTTTCTGTAGCCGTTGTTCAAACTACCCTGGCCGCGCCCTCCGAAACTGGTCGATCCGATGTTCGATCCCGCTCCCGATCCGTACCGGTAGGTAGAGCGGTGTACGACGTTGGGCCGATGGTGCGGCGGGTACGGGTGGTGGTGATGGCCGCCTCCCCAGCCGGGATAATAACCCCAGTAAGGGTAATAGCCTCCCCAGTAAGGATAACCCCAATAGGGGTTGTAGCTGTAATAAGGCCAGCCAAAACCGGGGTATGCCCAGGGATAGGGATTGTAACCCCAACTGAAATACCAGTCATTGTAAAGACCTGCGCTCCATCCGAAGCTCACTATGCTGGGAGAACCCCATGTGCCGAACATCGAAGTAATGTATTTGGGTTCGACCCACACTTCGTCGCCCATGACGATGATGTTGTAAACGGCCGGGTCGTAGGCCGAAACGAATTGGTAGGTGCCGTTGTAACGAAGGTTGAAATAGCTCGTCGGCATCTGATAGGTCGGGGAGCTGAATCCCCGCAAACGACGGGCATAGGCGCTTTCGTACGTGTCGGCCAGCACGCCCTGGTAGGAGTCGTCCGATGCGTAGTATGCGGCTTCCGCCTGCCGGGCCTCTATTTCGGCGCGATGGGCTTCCGCTTCGGCCTTGCGAGCTTCGGCTATCGCCTGTTTTTCCTGGGCGATGCGGGTGACATCGTGTTCCGCGTACATGTCGTCGATGTTGTAGGTGCCGGATTGGTAGAGTGCCGGCGAACAGCTTGCCGCGAAGAGCGACACGAGCAGAGCACCTATTTTGAAATTTCGGTTTTTCATCGTGTTTCGGAGTTACTGTGTGGTTATATTTTCAACGAAAATCGTACCGGTTTTATTGCCGGCGGGTCAATACCTCACAAAAATAGCAATAAAATCGGGAAATACGTTGGGAGGGTGAAAATAGAAATTCGAATCTTTTTTTGTCCCGAAAATGCTTTTTTTGCGAAAAATAGCTATATTTGCACTCCGAATTACCGGCCGAAGGGTTGGTGATGGACCGGGAGAGATGCCGGAGTGGTCGATCGGGCCGCACTCGAAATGCGGTGTACGGGCAACTGTACCGGGGGTTCGAATCCCTCTCTCTCCGCAACAAACGCTGAAAATCAGCAGATTGCAAAACAAACACCCAGTTTTGCACCCAAGAATGTAAAGTCGGGTGTTTTTGTTTTATTTAAGATAATACAACCACTACATAATAAAAGAGTAGCGATATTAAAAGAATCCGATGAGAAAAGACTAATATTTATCTATCCATTCACTTTGATTTTTCAGGACTTTACATCGTCCTGAAAGTATTTGTTATTGTATTCCAACGTCAGGAGTGGATTATAATACAAGTTTTTTGTGTGGATAGAATTTCGTTTTGCTTAATGTACGAAAGTACTTATCTATAAACGCATGAAATATTAGCACAATGAATCATTGGAAATCAACTTTGGCCGTGATAGGAATAGGCCAACTCATATCTATTTTAACAAGTACGATTGTTGGCTTCTCCATTATTTTTTGGATTAGCAACGAATTTAAATCCCCGACAGCTTTATCTCTGGCTATTTTAGCTGGATTTTTACCACAATTTGTATTAGGCTTGTTTGCCGGGGTCTATGTTGACAGATGGAATCGAAAGAAAACGATGTTTTATTCGGACTTGTTCATCGCGTTCTGTACCCTATGTCTTTTTATTGTGATAACCAAGGGTTATAAAGACCTTTCTTTTTTTTATCTATTGACTGCTTGTCGTTCAATAGGCAGTACGTTTCATGCACCTGCTTTACAGGCAAGCATCCCTCTACTGGTTCCCAAGCACCATCTTGTCAGGGTATCAGGTTTGTACCATTCCATTCAATCCTTCAGTGAGGTGATAGCTCCCGTTGTAGGGGCAAGCCTCGTTGTTTGGCTTCCCATACAGTATATTCTGCTCATAGATGTGATCGGAGCTGTTGCTGCTTGTCTGACCTTACTTTGTGTCCAGATTCCTTCTCTTCAAAAAACGAAAGTTCTTCCAGATTTCAAAAAAGAACTGACGGAATGTTGGCATACCTTGCGGCGTACAATGGGCATTTTGCCTTTATTCGTATGCTTTACGCTGGTGACTTTTGTCCTTATGCCTGTTTTTACGTTATTTCCTTTTATGACGCTTCTGCATTTCAACGGAAACATTTTGCAAATGGGAGTTGTGGAAATGGGTTGGGGCTCAGGGGCATTGTTGGGCGGTTTAGTACTTGCCTGTAAGGCTTTGAAAAGCAAGCAAACATTAGTGATGCATACGGCTTATGTGATATTGGGATTGTATCTGATTAGCGCCAGTTATTTACCATCAAGCGCATTTATAGGTTTTGTTTGCCTAACATTTACAGGAGGCATAGCCTATTCCATTTACCATGCGCTTTTCATCGCTATTATTCAGCAGAACTTGGCTTCGGACATGCTTGGACGGACTTTTTCTCTCATCTTTAGTTTGAGTACCTTTCCATCAATGCTGGGTATCGTAGCTTCAGGATATTGGGTGGAAGCATGGGGTATCACATCCGTCTTTATGATCAGCGGATGGGTTATCTTTCTGATTGGAGTGGGTGCAAATTTTATTTCTTCAATCAAGCAGTTGGATAATTACGCATAGTATTATTTATTAAAGAATTATTATATGACAAAGAAAGAACACACTACGATTACAGAGTTATTTCAAGTTTTGGACTTGTTGGAAAGCCTGGACATGCAGTTTTGGTTGGATGGAGGCTGGGGAGTGGATGTCTTGTACGGACAGCAAACCCGCTTGCATAGAGATATTGACATTGATTTTGATGCCAATTATACAGACCAACTCCTTGATCTTTTGCAGGAGAGAGGATATCAAATTGAAACAAATTGGTTGCCCACCCGTGTGGAACTGTATAGCAAAGAATTAGGCTATATTGATATCCATCCTTTTGTCTTGAATGCGGACGGCACTTCCAAACAAGCCGACTTGGATGGAGGCTGGTATGAATTTCAACCGGACTATTTTGGAACAGCAGTCTTTGAAGGCAGAAGCATCCCTTGCATTTCTGCAAAAGGGCAACAAGTATTCCATTCGGGCTACGATTTAAGAGAGAAGGATATTCACGATTTATCTATAATTAAACAATGTATAACAACAATGAGCCTAACAATTAGATAAGAACAAGAAAATGACAGAAAAACAAATTGTCTGGTATATCTTACTTACAGAAGTAAAGATAGATAGTGACACCCAGTCTGTCACATCCCTGAGTGTAGCTCCATTGGCAGTCTTGCCGGAATTCCAGCGTAAGGGAATTGGGGGGGGGATGTTGATTCAGTAAGCCCATCAGAGGGCAGCACTTTTGGGTTACGGCACAGCAGTCGTATTGGGGCATAAAGAGTATTATCCTCGATTTGGCTATCGCAAGGCTATCGATTTAGGAATTGAATTTCCTTTCGAAGTCTCTCATGAATATTGCATGGTGGCTGAATTAATACCTGGAGCTACTGAGAATGTGAAAGGTATGGTTTGTTATCCAACTGACTTTAAATAGTTTAACAAGTAAAATTCATTATATAACTCGGACTGGGTATTTCAATTTCCCAGTCCGTATTCTGATAGTACTTATTCAATTGGAAGATTGTGTTGCTTCAAGAATGAAAGTTTATCCCAATACCCTCTTTGAAAGACGATTTTGTTATCTTTTACATGAAAAAATCCGCATCCACGAAGTCCAAGAGAGTCTTTCCATTCCATGATAGCCCATTCGCCATCTTCAAAAATATTTTCCACCATACAAACCATTTTAGCAGTGGCAAATTCATTCACAAACATTTTGTAGATTGATTCTTTACCAATTATTGGTTCGTTTGCGACTTGATGATTTACTGCATTAGTAGCATACAGCTCTGCTATATGATAAGCATCTGCTTTGTTAAAGCAATCTATCCATTTTTCCAAAACTTCTTTAGGCTTCATTTTTTATAAATTCTTAGGATTTTGATTCTGTAATAAAAACAATCTGTTTGGATGCATAGATACTTGATTTTATTAATAATAGGCTATTCTATATTCTAAATCCTCTGGATTTTTGCTCTCTCTGCACCGAGTTACGTAGATTCTGCTGTAACTTTTCCCATTGTTCCTTAAACCATTGTACTATGGGTTGTCGGTTTATGGTCAGCATAAGCTTACCACTATCCATCGGATGTTTCTCAACCCTAAAAATATCATTCTTGATGTCAAATTTCCACCTGTGTTCTTCGGAATAAATTTTGCCACTACATTGTATGGATTCTTTCTTTGTCAAGAGGTTTTCTATCATGTCTTTGGTAAACCCGATAACAGCGCATAATTTTTCCATTCTCAACATCTCTTTGAACATGGGAAACCATTTGTGGGCTTTTTCAAGCAAGGTGCTCAATCGTGATATTTCCTTGTCTTTGGCTTCAAGTTCTTGATTATGTATTCTTTGAAGATTACGAATTTGTCTGCTATGCTGTTCCTGTATTTGTTGTATCTGAATTTTTAATTCATCAGTAGCTTTGTCCCGTTTGGTAATTTCCTGATGTAGCTGCTCGATGTGATGTTCCAGTTCTTTCAGCTTACCGCTTCCGAAAAGAGAACCTACACCGCTTGCTATGGCGGTAGCAGCATTGGTGGCTGTTTTCTTTAGTTTGTCCGTGCGTATCTCTGCTTTTACCTGTTTGAGTTCCTGTTCGGCAAGGCTTACTTGTTGTTCCTTGTGTCGCTTGGTTTCCTCTATACGTTGCAGTTCGGCTTTCTGCTTCTCAATGATGAAATCATTTCGTTCCAGATGCTCTTTACCTGTGACAGCTTTTGCCTGTCCACGTTCCATCAGGAGAATATCGGAAGCAAGGGTCTGCATGGTTGCCATATCCTCGTCATTGAGCTTTCGGCTCTTTCCAGTTTCATGGTTCATCCAGTCGAATACGACATGAGCATGATAATTTGGTTTGAACCATCTGTTACCGACTTGGAAGCTCTCCTTGTCTTCTGCTTCCGGCTGACCGTTCAGCCAATGCCCTTCGTCTTTATGCAGGAAAATCTGTAGCGGAGTGATGCCCCAGCGTCTTTGGCACTCTTCACCGAATTTGCGTACATCAGCCAGTGTGGTGTCCGGTCTGATAAGCAATACTCCTTCACGGATGGGTGAGCATCCCGCCACCTTGATAATCTTTCCATTCTTTCCCTTGCGTTCCCTTTCCTTTTCCTGCATGGCACGTCCGGTCTTTTCCTTGACCATTTGCTTGATATTGTCATAATGAGTTCGCAGTTCGGGAGTGCCGAAGTCGGGATTTATCCACTGTTCGTTATCGGTGGAAAGTTCGGGAACGACATAGATTCTGGACTCCCCGATATTACGCATATACTCGGCAGTCCTTCGGTTGTGTGCCTCGCTCGATGCGATGTTGCAAGGCTTGATATGTATGCTTGATTTTGTTGCCATAGCTTCTTTCCTTTGTTTACAATTGATTTACTTTGCTCGCTTTCGCAGAGGGGTTCTTAGGGGTAACCCATAAGCGGAGATTGCAAAGAGAGGGTCACTCTTTGCTCGGGGTTCTCAGGGGTGAAACGCCCTGAGTGGGTCATTAGGGCAAAGCCCTAATCCCCTCGGGAGAGCCCACAACTACGAAAGCGAAGCGTGTAGTTATAGTGGGCTATAACCGGAAGCCTTTCGGTTTCTTGGATAGTGTATCATTCCTCTTTTTGACAGATTGCGCTTGCTCTTTCCTATCGGCTATTCGTTTCTGTAAATATTCGTTCAGATCTTTACATCCACTGTAGATTTGCGAGGCGTCACGTATATACCGGGTAGCATCATACTCCTTTCTGATTTGCTGTATTGCTTCCATTCCTGCACGGTCATTGTCAAAGAAACAGTGGATGCGCTCATAGCTTCCCAACGGATAGAGTGCCTTGGGAACATTGGCTACGGAATTAAGAACTATGTAATCCTGTCTGTCGAAGTCGGGTGATTGCGGACAGCTTTCCAGTCTTAAGGTCAGAAAGGAAAGGTAATCCATAAATCCCTCAAAAACGTAACATGCACTCCTTGGCTTTCCTGACTGTCTGATATGGGATATTTCTTTTGGTGCGATACATCCCTTGAAATATCGGTTGCGGATTTCATATCCACCCGATATGTTCGGAAAAGCAATGGCGAAATAACGTTTGCCGTTGTGGGTGAAACGGGCTTCCTTACATTCTCTTTTCGCCAGTGCCGTGTTTATCCCTCTTTCCTGTAGATAGGCAAGCAGGGCAGGAGAAGTCAGCTGTACAATGTCCAACTCCTGAAAACTCGGTTCGGAAAATGACTGCTTGCCAAAAGAGAAAGATACGGGACGGATGTGCGGAGTCTGTTCCTCGATTTTCTGTAGAAGATAAGGTACATAGTCGGAATAGTAGAGTTCCTGTGCCAGTGCAATGATATTTCCACCTTTACCAATTGCAAAATCATACCATTGGTTGCGTTCGGTATTTATTTTGAACGAGGGCTCTGTCTCTTCCCGTAACGGGGATTTATACCACAGGTTGATACCTTGCTGCTTGACGGGAGAATGTCCCAAACTGTACAGAAAATCCGCTATCCTGATTTGTTTTGCTGTTTGTATATCCATAATAAGATGAGTGTTTGAATAATGGTTGGAATATTTATTTCTCTTTTCGCCCGTACCTTTTTATGAAGTACGGTCTGTATAATCACTTCACTTTATTTTCGTATATATAGGATACGGTAATAAAGTGAAGCGGTTTTACATTCTCTGCAATCGCTTCGCTTTATCCTTAATATATAGACCTGCCGAATAAAGTGAAGTGATTACAGGTTAGACGGTCTAATAGTGAAAGTCTGGCTTGAACGTGTATTTCCTGCCGTTCTCCTGTACTATCATCCGTTTGTTCCGGAGCATGGTGATAAGTGATACCGCCTTTTGATGGTTCAGTTTTACACCTACTGACATATAAGACTTGATTAAGGCGGTTTCCAGATCCTTGTAGCCGTATTCCTCTTTCAGTCCGAAAGCCGCTTCTAGTGCTATGCGGTGCTGTTGTTCGGTAATATGCCTGTAAGGGTCGAACTTTTCCTCTTCCGGTCTTCCGGGTTTCTTCGCTTCGGGTCTGTACCCCTCTATGAGTTCAGGCAATGCATTGTCGTTGATACGGAAAGCGAAAGGCTCGAAATCCATTGCACGTATGTGCATGGCCGAAACATTGCTTATATCCCCGTTGCTCTTGTCCTTTTCCACGAGAAGAACGGTTTCCGCCTTGTTGTTCAGCTCCGTACCGATATGCCCTCTTGCGTTTTCATCGCCTTTGTTCTGGTGGAGTATCGTATGGATGTGTATTTGCCTGTCATCCGTCCACTGCATCAACTTGGATATGATACGTGTCGATTCTCCCGGACTGTTGATGTCATATACCATATCACGGATGCCGTCTATGATTACAAGCCCTATGTCCGGTGTATTATAGATAGCCTGTTCGACAATCCTGATGCGCTGTTCGGGCGTGTATTTCCTCAAAGCGAGAAACTCCAGATGTTCATTGTCCCTGTCATCAGGAAGACCGGCCAGCCGTAAAATACGTTTCATGACTTTCAGGCAGTGATAATGGCTTTGTTCCGTGTCCACATAAAGGACTTTCCTTTTGTTCTCCGGAAGTTCTGCCACATACCGTAGTACCGTACCGTTTTTCAATGAGGCGGCTACAATAGCCGACACATTGAAAGTCTTTTTACTTTTGGCTTTGCCTATGGATGCACTGAAATTGCCCAGTGTGCCAATGACCGAACCTTGCACTTTTAAAATCTCAGGTGCTTTCTCATAGATTTTCGATAGGCTCAGACGTGAGGCTTGCCAAAGGATTATCGCCTGTTCTGCAGATATTTCCTTTATTTCTCTCATATAGTCCATAAGCATACCTCCCATTATTTCCGTCCTCCTGTTTTCTTTCCGGCAAGTTCAAGAGCCAGTTCTGCATCAACTATAATCTTGCGCCCTATCTGGGTAATCGCCTTGTCTATCTTACCGCTTTTCTTTATGCGGTTGGCAGTGGGCAGACTGCACCCGAACAGTTTGGCTATACCGAGTATTCCGTACACATACTTCTTTTCCGTGTCTGTAACGGGTTGCGGCAATGCTTCGGCCTGACCTGAAGCGTGCTTACTCAGGAATATGAATTCTTCGCCTGTCATTTGCCAGACGGGTTTTGATAATAATTCTTGGATATTTGTCATCGTCCAATCTATTTAGTCGTTAAACAATCAGCCCTGCGCACTGGCTGTTATTTCTGTTCTCGAACGATGCAAAATTAGGTAGGGTTATGAGTGGTAAGGATGGGGACGGTACAAACTGAATATCATTGTATCTTATTGAATATCAGAAAACAAAAATACCACTCAAAAATTATTTTGAGTGGTAAAAGTGGAACTTTCGTAAAGTATCAGGATATATCACGGATTATCTGAATATATGTTCCATTTCCTTGGCGAAATTTTGGTTGCTGTCACTGGGGAAATCTGAAACAGGCTCCTTGTACTTGGATTTGTAGTAGCTGTCGTCAATATCCAGCAGTTTCAGTATTCTGTCTTTCCATTTGTCCCTGTCCTGTTTGGAGAGTTTCTCGCTCATCAGGAATATCAGATAGCATACACGTATTTTCTCTCTCGGTTTTATTTTCAGCTTACAGTTGCAGGGGTGAAGATTCATATTGGCATAGAAATCTGGTGCGGAAATTTCTTCGAACTGTTCTCCTTTGCACACCTCATGAATGAGCGAAAGTAATTTCATGCTGAAATATTCCTGTTGTTCTTCTGTCGTTTCCTGCTGACTGATTGGCTCGCTTGATTTATTCTCTTGCTTTCCGTCAGGAATGTATTTCTTCAATATATCCAGAAAAAGGCAGCTTTGACGGTATATGTCCGCACAACAGTTCTTCATATATTGGAATGCCTCTGTTCTTGTAGCCTTTTGCTGGTCATAGAGTTTGTTCAGTTTGGCTTTTTCCCTGTCATATTCAGCCTTGCAGCGTTCATATTCTTTCTCTGCCTGTTTTTCCTCTTCGGCTGTATGCTCCCTGTAACCAATGGAATCATACCTGTTGTTGGCTTCATTCAGCGGCTTGCTCAGACTTCTTGTAACATCCAGCTGGGCTTCAATTTCCTGAGAATACCTTTCCATGTGCTGATAGCAAGCACGTTCTATGGCTCTGTCACTTAACGGGCGTATCTCATAAGCCTGTATGCTCTTTTCTATTTCAGTTTTCAGACTGTTGAGTATCAAGGTGTATTGCTCTTTTTGCTTGTCAAGCACCAGTTCAAGGATAGCGGCTTCAAAGGATTTCATGTCATTATACTCCTGATAGAAATCCGATATGAATTTCTGCCTGTCAAAAGAAAAAGCGTAATTATCTATATAGTCTCTGTATATTCTGTTAAGTTCTCCATATTGGGGAATCATCGTCTGTATCTTTCCTGCCATATACTTTATATTATGGGTTCTTGTCCTTGTCAAGGAATAAGGTCAGTTCTTCTTCCACTTCTTCTATACTCGGTAGGGCAGATTTCAGATTTTCGGGTACTGCCTTGCTCAATTGATAGTCGCTGATACCTATCGGCTGGTCATATCCAGCCAAGGCATATTGTGCCACGACCTCATCCTTACCCCTGCACAGCAAAAGACCGATGGTCTTGTTATCATTTTCTCCCCTCAGTTTATCATCTACAACATTGATATAGAAATTTAACTGCCCTGCATATTCCGGTTTGAATGGCGTTGCTTTCAATTCCACGACGACATAGGCGTGGAGCTTGATATTATATAGAATCAGGTCGGCGAAAAAGTCACTGTCCCCAATCTGGAAATGTTTTTGTCTGGCAACAAAAGCAAAGCCGTTACCCATTTCCAGCAAGTAATGGGTTACATGCTTTACCAACTGTTCTTCTATATCCCTTTCGTCAGCCTTTTCCTTTGCTCCTGCCAAGTCAAAGATATACGGGTCTTTTAACAGATAATTGGCAAGATCGCTTTGAGGTGCCGGAAGTGTGGCAGTGAAGTTGTTTACCTTGTTACTCTTGATTTGTCTGTCATACAGATTACTTTCAATCTGCATTTTCAGCACATTACTGCTCCAACCCATTTCTACAGATTGTTTCATATACCAATACCTTACACCTAATGGTAGCGGATTATTGAGTATGACCATATGGCTTGCCCAATTTATTCTTGCAATCGGTGACGCCAAGAATAAATCTTCTATATCCTCTATTTTTATTTTATAGATGGTTGCTACTGTTTTTTCTACATTCTGAAATTGCGCAGGAACCTCCTGCGTAATTTCTAAAGATTGATTATCAGCTGATTGTATTTGCGCAGTAAGCTCCTGCGTAAATTGCCCGCTGTTGAGTTTAAGGACTTCATTAGTAATGTTTTGAATATTAGGGACTGACAGTATTGAATCTGTTTCAATAAAACTACGAAGTACATTTAACGGATATAAACGGGCAAACTGGCACATATAAGTAAGATTACGCTCCGAATATCCCTTCTTTTCAGGATAATTGAATCTGATTGCCTGTGCCAACTTCTTGATAATTTTACCACCCCAGCCATGCAGGTTTTGGTGGTACAGTATATAATTGCCCATTTTCCAGTAATGGAACAACATCTGGGCATTGGCTGCGGTAATGAGCCGGACTTGTGCCTGTTCTATTTCCGAACCGACAGCATGGACAAAGGCATCAAAATGACCTTTCTTTATATTATGTTCGTTGTTATTTTCCATATTACTAACTATTACTTAACAAAGATAACTCTAATAATGGATAATCTGTGAAACAGACTGATACTTTTATAGTTGGTTAAACTTGTTCATTGCATTAGCCTTAATATCATCGGCTATGTCAATGTAGGGCTTCATGGCTTTATAATCACTGTGTCCTGTCCATTTCATTACAACCTGTGCCGGAATACCTAGAGCCAGCGCATTACAGATGAATGTTCTTCTTCCTGCATGAGTACTGAGCAATGCGTATTTCGGGGTAACTTCATCTATGCGCTCATTCCCTTTATAGTAGGTTTCACGTATAGGTTCGTTAATTTCTGCCAGTTCTCCCAGTTCTTTCAGATAATCATTCATTTTCTGATTGCTGATAACAGGCAATACCATGTGGTTTTCAAAATGGATGTCCTTGTATTTTTCAAGTATGGCTTTACTGTACTTGTTCAGTTCAATACTCAGACTATCTGCCGTTTTAACGGTGGTGACTTCTATATGGTCGGACTTGACATCACTTCTCTTTAGGTTGCGAACATCTGAATAACGCAGACTGGTAAAGCAACAGAACAGGAAAACATCCCGGACACGTTCCAGATACTGTTTGTCTTTGGGTATCTGATAGTCTTTAAGTCTGTTCAGTTCTTCCCATGTCAGGAAGATTACCTTCTTGGGGGTGGTTTTCAATTTCGGTTTGAACGTATCGTATGCTATATTCTGGTGATAGTCTTTCTTGAAGCTCCACCGCAGGAACCATTTGAGGAATCCCATTTGTTTACCGATGGTACTGTTCCTCATATCCTTTTTGTCGCGCAGGAAATTGACATATTCGTTCAGTCCGAATTCATTGAAATATTCAAAGGTTAAATCTTCCTTGAACTCCTTGAGGTGATTTTTAACGGCTGCAAACTTTTCGTATGTGGATTCAGTCCAGTTATTCTGGTTGCCGCATTCTTTTACAAATTCATCGAATACCTCCCAAAAACTTATCTTTACGTCTTCCTGGTCTTCACTTGTATCTTTCATCCGCAGGTTGAATGCGTCCTTTAGCTGTTGGGTAGTGGGCATGGCTTCCTGTACCTCAAATTCCTTGAACACGTTTTGAATTTCGGTATAGTATTTCAGCAGATCGGCATTGATTTCAGATGCACTTTGCTTTAGTTTGTTGGTACACCCGTTCTTCACTCGCTGCTTGTCAGCATCCCACTTGGCTACATCAATGCGGTAACCCGTTGTAAACTCAATGCGCTGACTTGCGTATATGACACGCATACGGATAGGCACGTTCTCCACGATTGGCACACCGTTCTTCTTCCGGCTTTCCAATGCAAAAATGATGTTTCGTTTGATATTCATAATTGGGTGTGTTTGAAATTCTACACCCAAATATACACCCAATATTTGGAATAGCAAAAGATATTCAGAAAGATTTAGATTTACTATGTACTCCAAATAGTGCTTGATTATTAATGATTTGCAATTTTATGATATTTCTTGAATATGTAGGTTCGAGAGCCTGTCTCTCCGCAAACGACCGGGTGGTCGGCTGGGTTGCAAACATTCGTTTGCAACCTTTTTTATTTTCGGGGTGGACAAATTTATCCGGAGCGGTCTGAAGATAAAAGTTGGTCGTATGGCTGGCAGGCGAAAATCAGGAGTTCGCAAGGTCGCCTCCGGTCCAACGGAGGGAAGGACGGGCGGCATGCGGTAACGCGAAGTCGAGCGGGCTCTGCCGAAGAGTGGAAACGGGGCGAAATGTTGTACGGAAGCACAGCTTTTTTGTGCCTGCAACGCGGCAAAGTCGTTCGAATTAGCTATGGCGTCTGCATTGAGCGTGAGGCTGTAAAGGGGCTGGCAAGTTTTTTATCTTCCGAGAATCGCATATTCGGAAATGATTTCTAGATAAGAGTACGAATAAAAATAAATAAAGAGGGTGTCTGCGGTTCGTCAGACACCCTCTTTTCTTCGAGCTGTTTCCGGGACTTGAACCCGGGACCTCTTCCTTACCAAGGAAGTGCTCTACCGCTGAGCTAAAACAGCAACTTTCTCGATTTCGAGTGGTGCAAAAGTATATAACAAAAATGAAATAACAAAAAAATCGGCGGATTTTTATCGCAGAATGCGTTCCCGTTTTTCTTCGTATTTGTGTAAGTGACACAAAATTAATTCATTAGTTTTTTATACAGGTTGTGTCTTTTCCTGTCAGGCTGGAAAATGTATTGGTTTTTCTGATTTAACAATTTATTTCTATAAACAAAAAAAAGCACAATTGATTAGTGTTTAAGATGCTGATATTCAAGATGTAATATTTTGAATGTCAAAGAAATCTTGCTTTCTTTTACTTTGAAATTGTTTTGATAGTAAAAAAATAATAATTTTATTGCTGAAAATTCATCAATTATTAACCTTAATTATTTTAATCGTTTATGGAAAAATTAAATGTTGCGGAACGGAGGACATACGTCGCTCCGGAGTTAAGTATTGCAGAATTTGCAATCGAGAACGGTTTCGGCAATTCTGTCGCTTCGTTCGAAGAGGAAACCTATGAATAACCCCTCAACCTTCCGAATTATTATGAAAAGATTTTTAGCTTGTTTTGGTTGTGCAGCCGTTTTGGCTGCTTCGGTTTCCTGTACGAAGGATACGACGGTTGCGCCGGAAGTTAAGCAAGGAGCTATGAAATCACCGCTTCGGTAGAAGGTACCCGTACTTCGTTGGAAGGTGCTGATGTACGGTGGTCGGCGAACGATGCGCTCGGTATTTTCTCCGGGACGAAGTTCGTGAACGCGAAATTTACCACCAAGGATGACAACGCTGCATCCGCGACTTTCACGGGCGATGCGACCGATGCTGAGGGTACGGAGGCTGCGAAGGCTTTCGCCTATTATCCTTATGCTGCAGGTGCTACGCTGGAAGGAACGACCGTTTCCGGTCTGGAGATTCTTGCCGTGCAGACGTTCGCCGAGGGAACTTTCGCTACGACGCTCAACCCGATGGCGGCCGTAGGCGAAGATCATACATCGTTGGCGTTCCGTTCGGTGGGTGCCGTGCTGCGTTTCAAACTGACGGGTACCGATACGTTCAACAAACTGATCCTTACGGGTAACAACGACGAGTCTATCGCCGGTGCTTATGCGCTGGATTTCAGTGGTGAAGTGCCTGCCATGACTTTCTCGGGCGAGGGTAAATCCATTACGGTGACTTGTGCATCGGACGTAACGCTCAAGACGGATGTTGCTACCGAGGTGCATTTTGTCGTACCTGCCGGGATCGAGTTTACGAAGGGTGTTTCGCTGAAGATCGTTCACAGTTATTACAGTTGGGATGCCGGTGATGTGAATAAAGAGATTTTGACCCGTAAGTTCACGACTCCGCTGACCACGGCGGCCAATAAACTCTATAATGTGACGGAGTTCAAGGCGGAAGACCTCTCTTCGGGCATGGACACCAACCTGCGTGCTTATCTGTTGAGTGAATACGATGCGAATGGAGACGGTCTGCTCTCGCAGGCTGAGGCCGAAAGCGTAACGGAAATTTATTCGACTGGTTTCGGGGGCAAGGTAAAGAGTTTGATGTATATTGAGCGTTTCCCCAACTTGGAGGTGCTTGTTGTCAATTCGAATTGCGACGAACTGAATGGTATTACGCTGTCGAACAATAAGAAGCTGACAAGGGTGTCGCTCTCTCCGGCCAATGGTTTGTGGTCGAGTCTCAATGTGAGTGGGCTTGAAAACTTGACGACGTTTGAGCTCAAGTTCTCCAACGACCAGGCCAACTTGTCCAAGATCAATCTTTCCAATTGTCCGGCATTGAAGAAAGTGGTTGTCGAGGGAGCCAAATCGCTCGAAACTTTGGATTTGACCGGTTCCGCATCGACTGTCGAAATGTTCTGGTTGCAGTCTTGCCCCAAAATGACGACCGTGGACATCCACGAGATGCCCATTACCACTTTCGCATCGGCTGACTATGCATCCAGCGGTACGAATATGTTCGCCGACGGTACCATGATCATCGCTACGCTGGCTCAAAAGTCTGCGATGGCCAGCCAGTATTCCGACTATGGCGTATCCGTTACCTGGTGGTGCGTCGATGAGGAGCGTACGGAGGCTGCTGCGTCGATGAATGCCGTGCTGCGCAAGGCTATTCTGGACGACGAAACCGTCAATCCCGTCGGAGATATCAATACGGTGATTACGGAGGAGATGCTGGCTAAGGTGACGGAGATCAATATAACGACTTCTATGGATGCTACCGGACTTACCCTCGACGGATTGGATTTGTGTACCAATCTGACAAAGTTGTCGATCAATGCATGGCAAGTTTCGTTGGGCGACATTGACCTGTCGGCTTTTACGAAACTGACCGATGTGACTATGTCGCCGACCGCAGGCTATACTTCGATCCAACTGCCTGACGGAATTAAAAGCTTTAAGTCGATTATCAAATATGCTAATCATGAACCGGTTGGTCCGACGACATTGGATCTGACTCAATATACCGACTTGGAATATGTGAGCGTAATGGATAGCTACGGAGAACCCGCAGCGCTGAAGTCGCTGAATGTATCCGGATTGAGCAAGCTCGCACTGCTCTATGTCGGCGGTACGCCTGAAGTAAATATCGCCAACTGTCCGCTGCTGACCACTTGCATTAAAAATAACGGCACGTACGAAAGCGGTTTCTACTGGTCCGGAAGCAGCAGCTCGCAGACCATTATCGTCGAGTCCGAGGCTAAGAGAGATCAACTGAAGGCAAGTTGGAAAAAGGTGATGGGCTACGACGAAGAGAATCCTGCCAATGCATGGACGATTCAGCAATAGTCCTTCCGTGTCGCAGCGGTAGCGGGCGAGAGGATGCCCGTCGCCGGCAGCGATGCTTTCCGGCCGGTTGTACCGGCTGATACGAACAACGATATCCCGCCCGAGGTTTTCCCGGGCGGGATTTTTTGCCGCTTGCCCCGCCGGGGGCATGTCTTTCTGCGGTGAGAACGTTTTGCATAGTACGGATGGAGTATGAATAAGATGGGAAGCGGCTCGGATTCTATGATTTGAAAAGTGCGAAGAAAAAGTTCGGAATTGATAATCATTTTATATCTTTGCTTCCGGTTTATAACTAAAAATATATGAAACGTATCTTAATCGTAGGTGCCGGTGGCCAGATCGGTTCCGAATTAACAACTTATCTCCGTAAAATTTACGGAAACGACAATGTGGTCGCAACGGACGTGCGCGAGTGCAAGCAGCTTGCCGAGTCGGGACCTTTCGAGGTGATGAACGCCCTGGATGCCAATGCAATGGCGGAAATGGTGTCGCGTCAGAAGATCGATTCGATTTTCAACCTGGTAGCCCTGTTGTCGGCTGTCGGCGAAGCGAAGCCCCAGACGGCATGGCAGGTCAATATCGGTGCGCTGATGAATTCGCTGGAGGTGGCCCGTCAGTATAACTGCGCGCTGTTCACCCCCAGTTCGATCGGCGCGTTCGGTCCCTCTTCGCCCAAGGACAAGACTCCGCAGGATACCGTGATGCGTCCGACGACGATGTACGGCGTATGCAAGGTGACGGGCGAGATGCTTGGCGACTATTACCACAGCCGTTTCGGTGTGGATACCCGTTCGGTGCGTTTCCCCGGATTGATTTCCAACGTGACCCTTCCGGGCGGCGGTACGACCGACTACGCGGTGGAGATCTACTACGAAGCGATCCGTTCGGGCCGCTTCACCTGCCCCGTGCCGGGCGATGTCTATATGGACATGATGTACATGCCCGATGCGCTGCGTGCCTGCGTGGAGCTGATGGAGGCCGATCCGACGAAGCTCGTACACCGCAACAGTTTCAACATCGCGTCGATGAGCTTCACGCCGGAGATCATCTATGCCGAGATCAAGAAGCGTCTGCCCGACTTCACGATGGATTACGACGTCGATCCGGTGAAGAAAGCCATTGCCGAAAGCTGGCCCAATTCGCTCGACGATACCTGCGCCCGTGAGGAGTGGGGTTGGAAGCCCGAGTGGGATCTGTCGAGCATGACGGACGATATGCTGGAGGTGATCCGCAAGAAGAATCTGAAATAGTGTCCCGGAATCCGTTGCGGGAGCTGTGCGGCGATCCGGTCGGAGAATCGGGCGGAGTTGTGTCGGCGGACTCCCGCGAGGCACGGACCGGTTCCACGACGATCGTCGATACTTCCGAGAGTTGGGACGGCACGGCGCTGCCGTCTTATCCTGCGGGAACGCCCCGTATTACGATTCTTCGGATTACGATCGCTCCCGGTGAACGGCTGGCGATGCACCGTCATCCCGTAATCAATGCCGGTGTCGTGCTGCAAGGCGAACTTACCGTTGTTGCGGAAAACGGTCTGTCGAAGACTTTTTCGGCGGGCAGCGGTATCGTCGAACTGGTGAATACGTTCCACTATGGTGAAAACCGGGGGACGGTGCCGGTCGATCTGGCGATGTTCTATGCCGGAGGCGCGGACCTGCCGCTTTCCGTGAAACGATAAGAAACGGCCCTGAAGTTTTCTTCAGGGCCGTTTTATGTCTGTTTCGGAACACCGGGGCGAGGTCCCGATACGGACTTTCGGTAATGAAATAAAAAGACAGACGGGTTAAAAATCGTAGCCGACGGAGAGGGACCAACTGCGGTTGCGGAATTTGGAGGTGTCGTCTTCCTGGGCGATGTTGAGGAAACCGCCGCCGTAAGAGGCGCCGATATAGACGGAGTGGATGCTTAATCCGATGCCTATCCGCCCGCCGAAGTCTCCGCGTTGAAACATTTTATTTTTGCCGAACAAATTCTGTTGGATTTCAAGTCCCAAGTCGTCAAAGGACTGTTTGCCGTCCACACCCAGCGATCCGTAGAATCCGGCGAAAGGAATGACAGCGACTTTCGGGGCGAGCCGGATGTGGTAGTTGAGCATGACGGGAAGTTCCAGGTACATTGCGTTCAGGGAGAGCTCAATGTCCGAGCCGCCGTCGGTAGCTTGGACTTTTCCTCCCTTGTTGTGCAGCATCAGGCCGAACTGGAAATAGAAGGGCTTGTCGTTCAGCAGTCGGATCTGGTCCGTCAGGCCGATGTTGAATGAGGTCCGTAATTCCGACAGGTATTTCTCTCCGGAACCGGTATCCAGGATGCTGATTTTGCTCATATCCATACCGACCCGAAGGCCGAAAATATTCTTTTTGGGCGTTTGTGCCCATGCGGTGGAGATCGCTGCCGTTATCGCCAGCAAACAGAGGAAAAGTTTTTTCATACGATCGAAGTTAGGGTTAGTTTTCTATACCGAAGATAAGAAAATATCGGTGATAAAAAAAGGTTTTTCGTTGATAAAATAAGTTTTTGGCGTCGGATTTGCCGTTTCTTATAACCGACTTCGAAGGGAGAAATAATGTTATTCGAATAACAGTTTGTCTGTAAAAATCGTTATCTTTGCACGGTTCGACAGATTGCGCTGCGGCAGTTCGGAATTCGGATCCGCCTCGTTGCGACTTTTCGTGCGTCCGGTGGGTGCGATCCGGCAGACAACCGAGGTTGCAGGTAGATGCCGCACCTGTGAAACGACCGTTGAAAACGAAATTGTTTTTTATAAAATTCAAAAATTTACAACTATGCAGATTGTAGAGATCCATGCAAGAGAAATCCTCGATTCGAGAGGTAACCCGACCATCGAGGTCGAAGTAAGAACCGTATCGGGTGCATTCGGCCGTGCAGCCGTGCCGAGCGGTGCTTCGACGGGAGAGCACGAAGCCCTTGAACTGCGTGACGGCGACAAGAGCCGTTATTCGGGCAAAGGCGTCGAGAAGGCGGTGGAGAACGTGAATAACATCATCGCTCCGGCGATCGTCGGTATGAGCGTAACGGATCAGGTGGGCATCGACAAGACGATGATCGCGCTGGACGGTACGCCGACCAAATCGAAGCTGGGCGCCAACGCCATCCTGGGTGTTTCGCTGGCCGTAGCCCGCGCTGCCGCCGACTATTTCGGTCTGCCGCTCTACCGCTACATCGGCGGTGTGAATGCCAAGACGCTGCCCGTGCCGATGATGAACATCATCAACGGCGGTTCGCATTCGGACGCTCCGATCGCTTTCCAGGAGTTCATGATCCGTCCGGTGGGCGCTCCCTCGTTCCGCGAAGGTCTTCGCATGGGTGCCGAGGTGTTCCACAGCCTGAAGAAGGTGTTGCACAACCGGGGCCTCTCGACGGCCGTAGGCGACGAAGGAGGTTTCGCACCCGCGCTGAAGGGTACGGAGGATGCGATCGAGTCGATCCTCGAAGCGATCAAGGCTGCCGGTTACAAGCCGGGCCGCAAGAGCGAGGGCGGCGACGTGTCGATCGCTATGGACTGCGCCTCTTCGGAGTTTTATGCGGACGGTGTTTACGACTATACGAAGTTCGAGGGTGCGAACGGTGCAAAGCGCTCTTCGAAAGAGCAGGTCGAGTACCTCAAGAGCCTGGTTGCCAAATATCCGATCGATTCGATCGAGGACGGTATGTCCGAGAACGACTGGGAGGGTTGGCAGATGCTGACGGCCGAGCTGGGCGACAAGTGTCAGTTGGTCGGCGACGACCTGTTCGTAACCAACGTGGATTTCCTGCGCAAGGGTATCGAGATGGGATGCGCGAACTCGATCCTGATCAAGGTGAACCAGATCGGTACGCTGACCGAAACGCTCGACGCTATCGAGATGGCGCATCGTGCCGGATATACGTCGGTTACTTCGCACCGTTCGGGCGAAACCGAGGATTCGACGATCGCCGACATCGCCGTAGCGACCAATGCGGGTCAGATCAAGACCGGCTCGATGTCGCGTTCCGACCGTATGGCCAAGTATAACCAGTTGCTCCGGATCGAGGAAGAGCTCGGTGACGAGGCGATTTACGGCTATACTAAGGTTTACCGCAAGTAATCCCCGTTTAATGGAAGAATCCCCGCCGCAAGACCAATGCTTGCGGCGGGGGTTCTTTTGTTGTAGGCTGTCGTGGAGTGCGATATCGAAATGTCGTTTCCAGGGCCGTATTTGCCGGATGTTTTACTCTGTGTCCTCTGCCGTTTCGGAACCGGATGCAGCAGGCATTTTTTCCGGATCGATTCCGAAAGCCGATACGATGATCATTTTTTCATCGACATTGTTGGGGTTGGTGACGATGATGCCGTATTCACCGGCAGGGGCATCTCCGAAAGTCAGGTAATAGGAGTTTTCTCCGTATTTTTCTGCGGTAAAGGGCAGGTACTCCATATCGTTGGATGTGACGTTGAACGAACCTACGGCCGAGATGACTGCCGAGCGTTGTTTTCGGTTGTTCTTCATGGCGAATACCCGTACGATCGACATCGGGTCGGTTTTGTTGTCTACGGCGCGGACAATCAGATTGACCGGTTCGTCGGCTGCGAAGCGTACGTTGGCTTGACTACCTGCGACGAGAATTTTAGTTTTCGACTTATTGACGGCCAGACCTGCTATATACACTCCGGCTCCGGTGCGCATTTTGACATTGTGTTTTTCCAATTTTTCCGCCGTGCCGTCCGAATGAATCGCCAATACTTCGCCAATGAAATCGGGTTCGGGAATTTGGGCGGCGATACCGGATGCCAATACCAGGGCGAACAGCGTGAAAAGAATTTTTTTCATTGTTTAGGGATATTTGCTTAGGGTTTATATTTTGTTCGGAAACGTTCTTGGGGAAAAGTGGATGTATTCCCGGGCGAATGAGTTTCCGCTGCAAATATAAGTAATTCCCCCCCCCGCCAAAATTTACCGGGAAAAATTACGGATACGGTTGAAAAATGACGATACGGAAGCGATGTCCGTGCGGCGGGTGATTCGAATCGGTTGGGGAGCGCGGAGGCAGGACGAGTTGTTGCCGAACTATTTTTTCTTGTGCGGATTGAAAATACGGTATCCGATCGACAATCCGATCTTGTTGGGATACCACTCCGACGAACCGTTGAACGGATCGGGGTATTTGGGTTCGACCTGATGGCCGGGGTTCATGTCGATTTTCCCGTCCATGGAATAGCCGTTGTAGAAGCTGCTCATCCACGACCAGCCGAAGTAGGCGTCGAGCACCCAGCGTTCGCGGAAGATGTGTTCGTAGCCGACGCAGAGGCCGATCATGAATCCGTAGCCTTTGCTGTACCGGTTTTCGAATTTGAGCTTCCAGTTTTCGATGTAGGGTTTCGAGAGGTCGAAAGCCTGCATGCCGATATTGGCTCCGAGGTACCAGCCTCGGTTGTGCTCCTTGAAATAACGGCGGTATTCGCCCATGAAGATACAAAAGAGGGCGTGATGGTTGTTTATCGACTTCCACGGAGAAACGACTATTTCGGTCTGGAAGGTCGATTTGGGGGAGAGCGTGAATTCGACGGCGGGATTGACTACGCCCACGAGCGCATAGAGTCCGTTGAGTTTGACGTAGGTTTGGGCGGAAATTTTCGATGCGCAGCCTGTTGCGAGCAGGCATGCGAGCGATATTTTAAGAATGAGTTTCATAGTTGTCTTGCCGCGAAGGTATTAAAAAAAGGCGGAATTTCAGACGATTCCGGTAAAAAATAGCCCGATCGGGCGGGATTGTCCGTTGCGGACGATTTTTGTGCAGGCGGAGCCGGTGTGTGCTGGGTTACAAGGACTTCTTCAGATAGACCATATCTACCAGTTGTCTGCCGTCCTCGATGATGGGGTGGTCGTAATGATCGGTGAAGAAGCCGGGGATCAAGTGCGAGCGAACGTATCCGCATCGTTCGTAAAAACGGAGTGTGCGGGGAACATCCCCGGTGCCGACGAGAAGCGTCCGGTAACGCCCCCGGTAGTACGCCTCCAGAAATTCGAGCGTTTGTCGTCCGTATCCTTTCCGTTGATACTGGAGGGGTACAGCCAGATTCTTGATCTCTCCGATTCTGTCGGCTTCGTCCGTGACGACGCATTCGGCGACGACCTGTCCGTCGTCACGGGCTACGAACATTTCGCCCCGTTCCAGGTAGCGGTCGATCATGGATTCCTGTTCGTCGGCCAGCAGGAGCAGGTCGAGGAAGCGTTTTTTGTGCGTGGTGATTTTTTCGAATCGCAGAGGTATGACGGGCGAGTTTTCTTGAGTGGGTGGGGTACCTGATATAAAAATCCCCCCTCTGATGAAAGATACACCCCGGCGTTTATGCGTCGGGGTGTTCGGTTTCTCGGAGAAAGCGTATCTATACGGTCATGATCTCTTTTTCCTTGTTGTCGAGTATCGCGTCCAGCGATTTGGTGAACTTGTCGAGCAGCTTCTGCGCCTGGGTTTCACCGTCTTTCGCCTCGTCTTCGGACATGCCTTCCTTCTGGGCCTTCTTGAAGGCTTCGACAGCGTCCCGGCGTGCGTTGCGCAAGCTGATGCGGGCGGTTTCCGCCTCCTGGCGTACCTGCTTGACCAGCTCTTTGCGCCGCTCTTCCGTCAGGGGCGGGATCGACAGTCGGATCTGCTCCCCGTTGTTCGAGGGGGTCAGCCCGATGTTGGAGTCGATGATCGCCTTTTCGATCGCGCGGATCAGGTTTTTGTCCCAGGGCTGGATCAGAATGGTCTTGGCATCGGGTACCGTGACGCTTGCCACGCCTGAAATCGGGGTTTGAGATCCGTAATAATCTACGAAAACTCCGTTCAGCACGGTCGGGCTCGCCTTGCCTGCCCGGATGTTGAGCAGCTCTTCTTCGAGGTGCTCGATCGTTTTCTGCATGCGGTCGGAAGCTTCGGAAAGAATGGTTTTGGTATCCATATGTCGTATTTGTTTAGTTGGCGGAGTTGAGTTGTCGCTCGATCAGCAGAATGAGTTCGTCGAATTCGGGGGCCTCGTAACCGATGGTCGCGGAAATAACTTTGCCGTCTTTGCCGATCAGGAAATTACGCGGAATGTAGTTGGAGGCGTAAAGTCTGTAAATTTTCTGTTCGGGGTCGAGTCCCATCGGGAACGTATAACCCATCTTTTCCCGGAAAGCGGCGACCGTTTCGCGGGTTTCGCCGCGCGATACGGGCAGGAAAACGAAGTCTTCGTTCCCCTTGAAGCGGTCGATGATGTCCTTCTGTACGCGGCTCAATTCCTCGCGGCAGGGACCGCACCAGGTCGCCCAGAAATTCAGAAGCACCACTTTGCCGCGCAGACTGCCCAGGGTGAAGGTCGTGCCGTCGAACATTTCCACCCGGAAATCGGGTGCCTGTGTCCCGGCTTTAACAAGGGTCGTAGCCTCGATGTCGTCGGGCGCATCGTTCGTATTCTTGGTCTGTTCGGTCTTCGGAGCGTTCGTTGCGGGGGCTGCGGGCTGCGATCCGTCGGGCAGCAGCCACATCAGGGCGATGACGACCGCGAGCAGGACGATCATCAGGATAAGACGTTTGTTATTGGGTTTTTTACGTTCGGTCATAGCGATATAATAGGTTTTCAGAGTTTGACCAGTGTGCCGATCTTCTCTCCGGCGAGCACCTTTTCCAGGTTGCCCGGAGTGTCCATGTCGAAGACGATGACCCGGAGGCCGTTTTCGCGGCAAAGCGTGAAGGCGGTCATATCCATAACCTTCAGGTTGCGACGATAAACTTCATCGAAGGTGATTTCGTCGAACTTCTCCGCAGCAGGGTCTTTCTCCGGATCGGCCGTATAGACGCCGTCTACGCGCGTACCCTTGAGCATGACGTCGGCTTCGAGCTCGATGCCGCGCAGCGCCGATGCCGAGTCGGTCGAGAAATAGGGGTTCGACGTGCCGCCGCCGATGATGACTACGTATCCGGCTTCGAGGTATTCGAGCGCCTTGGCTTTCGAGTAATACTCTCCGATGGGTTCCATCCGGATCGAGGTGAGGACTTTCGCTTTCACGCCGTTGTCCTCGAGGGCCGACTGCAGGGCCAGCGAGTTGATAATCGTGGCCAGCATCCCCATCTGGTCGCCTTTCACGCGGTCGAACCCCTTGCGGGCGCCCTGAAGTCCCCGGAAGATGTTGCCGCCGCCGATGACGATGCCTACCTGAACTCCCGTTCCGACGACGGCTTTGATTTGCTCCGCATAGCTGTGGAGCACGTCGGTCGAAAGACCGTATTTTTGAGTCCCTTGCAGGGATTCACCGCTGAGTTTCAGGAGTATTCTGTTGTATTTCATAAGCGGAGCGGAATTTGATAATGCGAAGATAGGAAAAATTTCGAAAAAATGTCGTTTTTTAATGCTATCTTTGCCTATCCATGATGCATTCGGAATATAAATGGCTCGATCGGATTGATTCGCCCGATGACTTGAAGAAGTTGTCGGGCTCTGACTTGCGTCAGTATTGCGACGAACTGCGTCAGTACATCATCGAACAATGTTCGTCCAATCCGGGACACCTGGCTTCGAGCCTGGGAGCGGTGGAGCTTGCCGTCGCTCTGCACTACGTATTCAATACTCCTGACGATAAAATCGTGTGGGACGTGGGGCATCAGACCTATGCCCATAAAATCATTACCGGGCGCCGCGAGGCGTTTCGGACCAATCGCAAGCTGGGCGGTATCAGCGGCTTCCCGCGTATGTCCGAGAGTCCTTACGATGCTTTCGGCGGCGGACATGCCTCCGTGTCGATTTCGGCGGCGTTCGGTATGGCCAAAGCTGCGGAACTCAAGGGCGAGCAGCGGCAGGTGGTGGCCGTGATCGGCGACGGTTCGATGACGGGCGGTCTGGCGTTCGAGGGGCTGAACAACGCCGGTGCGAGCAAGCAGACCAACCTGCTGGTCATTCTCAACGATAACAACATGGCCATCGACCAGGCTACCGGGGCCTTGAAGAACTACCTGGTCAAGATTTCGACATCGAGGCGCTATAACGCTATCAAACGCCGCCTGTGGCGGATTTTGTCCCATACGCCGGCTGTTTTGCGGTTTTGTCAGAAAGCGGGCAATGCCGTCAAGCAGGGACTGTTGAAGAACAGCAACCTGTTCGAAAGTTTGAATTTCCGCTATTTCGGCCCGATCGACGGACACAATTTGCCGGAACTGGTGCGGGTGCTGACTGCCTTGCAACGTATCGAGGGACCCAAGTTGCTGCATGTGATGACCGTAAAGGGAAAGGGTTATAAGCCCGCCGAGTGCAATAAGCCGGTATGGCACGCTCCGGGCAAATTCAACCCGGAAACGGGCGAGCGGATCGTCAGCAAGACCGAAGTGGCCCGATACCAGGATGTTTTCGGCCAGACGCTGCTCGAACTGGCCCGTGCCGACGAGCGGATCGTGGGGATAACGCCCGCCATGCCGTCGGGCAGCTCGATGAATATTCTGATGAAAGAGATGCCGGAGCGTTGTTTCGACGTCGGTATCGCCGAAGGACATGCCGTGACTTTCTCCGCCGGACTGGCGGCTGCGGGCATGGTGCCTTTCTGCAACATCTATTCGAGTTTCATGCAGCGGGCTTATGACAATGTGATTCATGACGTGGCGATCCAGCGCCTTCCGGTGGTCATGTGTCTTGACCGGGGCGGTCTGGTGGGTGAGGACGGAGCGACGCATCACGGCGCTTTCGATCTGGCCTATTTCGGTACGGTTCCCAATCTGACGGTGGCTGCGCCGATGAACGAGCTGGAACTTCGGAACATGATGTTTACGGCGCTCGAGGCCGGTCGGCCCTTCGCCATCCGCTATCCGCGCGGTAACGGAGCGGGCGTCGCCTGGCGCGATGAGCCGTTCGCTGCGATGGAAATCGGGCGGGGGCGTTGCCTGAAGGAAGGGGAGCGGATTGCGGTCCTTACGATCGGTACGGTCGGCAATTTTGCTTCCGAGGCCATTGCGCGTATGGAGGCGGACGGGATTCGGGTGGCCCATTACGACCTGCGTTTCGCCAAGCCGCTCGACCAGGAGCTGCTGCACGAGGTCGGACGTAAGTTCCGTTGTGTGGTGACCGTCGAGGACGGAGCCTTGCGCGGCGGCGTGGGAGAAGCTGTCGTCGCGTTCTTCTGCGAGCACGGCTATCTGCCGAAGGTCGTGAGCCTGGGCATTCCGGATCGTTTTGTCGAACATGGAACGCCCGCGCAACTGTATGCCCAGTGCGGTTATGATGCCGAGGGAATTTACCGCACGCTGAAAAGTTTGCAGGAATCTTTGCAATAGACGTAATCCGGTATAGAATATGCGATACACCCTCGTTATGACCAGGGTGAAAATCGAATATATGCTGTTTGCGGCGATGTTGCTTGTGGCGGGCGCCGCGTATGGTCGGGGACCGGTCGTTGCCGCTGTCGGCAGTGGACCGTGGGCGAATCCCGATTTGTATGTCGGCGAGTGGTACGAGATCGCTCGTTTCGATCATCCGTTTCAGGAGGGGACGGTCGGATCCCGGGTGGTTTACCGATTATTGTCGGAAAGTAAAATGCGAATCGTCTATCGGGGCAAGGACGGCAGAACGGGCCGGGACCGGATTTCGAGTGCAAAAGGTCGGTTGTCTGCCGATTACGAATGCCTGCGGGTTTCGTCTTTTTGGTTTTTTTATAGCGACTATACGATGCCGGCATGCGATTCCGCTGCCGAGCGGCAGTGGGTCGTCTTAAGCGGCCGATCGGCCAAATATTTATGGATTCTCGCTCGCCGACCTCGATTATCTACGCAGGTGCTGGTCCGGATTCTGGACCAGGTCGAAAAACAGGGATTCGATACCGATAAGCTTCATTTCGTCGATCAGCGGTGAAATGTCGGCCAGGTGGAAAAACAACCGCGAATATTCGTTTCGGATATTCGCGGTTGCTTTGTATTTGGCGGAGGTTCGGATTTTCCGGGCGCGAGTTTCCTATTCGATTTCCCGCCGGTTCATCAGTGCGTGAGTAATCGTCAGTTCATCTACGTATTCCAGTTCGTCGCCGAAGCCGATCCCCCGGGCGATCGACGTGACTTTCACCTGCGGGTACTGGCGCAGCCGGTTGAGCAGATAGAACAGGGTTGTTTCGCCTTCGACCGAGGTCGAGATGGCGAGGATCACTTCCCGGATCGTTCCCTGGGCGATCCGCTCGATCAGCAGGTCGATCTTCAGGTCCGAAGGGGCGATGCCCTGCATCGGAGAGATTACACCGCCCAATACGTGATAGAGTCCACGGTACTGGCGGGTATTTTCGATCGAGAGTACGTCGGCGACCTGTTCTACGACACAGACGGTCGTATGGTCGCGCTCCCGGTCGGCGCAGATCGGACAGATTTCTTCATCCGAGAGGTTGTTGCACAATTTGCAGTATTTGATGTCGCGGCGGAATCGGTCGATGCTGCGTGTCATGTCGCTTACCGAATCGGGTTCCATGCGCAGCAGGTGGATCGCCAGGCGCAACGCCGTGCGGCGTCCGATGCCTGGGAGTTTCGACAGTTCTCCGGTCACGTCTTGAAGCAGTCTGGACACGTTCTTGGAAATTTTTGGATTCGCAGGGGCGGATCCGGTTTTAGATGGTTTCGAACGTCGAGCACTCCATCCAGCCCTTTTTGCCGTCGGCGATGGTGATTTCGCACCAGCCGTTCAGACGGTCCGAAATTTCTACTTTGGTGCCTTCGTGCAGAATGAAGAGATCGGTCGAGTTCTGATCGGGAGAGCTTTTGACGGCGACGGCATCCCGCAGTACGACGGCCGATGTGCGGTCGATCGCCTCCCGGCGGTCGATGGCTGCGAAGCAGAGGGTCAGTACCAGCAGCAGAAAGGCTGTCGCGGTGCCGTAGAATCCTATCTTGCGTCGTACCAGACGACGGGAGAGCAGGTAGAAAAGCGCCGAGCCGAGCATTGCCGCCAGGAAGACCAGCGAGAGGACGGCCCATGTCGTGCTGCTCAAAAGGTTGCGCAGATTCGACAACCAGGTCTTGACGAAAAATTCGGGGACGGCGTCGATGTGGTCTTTGGTCATTTTCTCGGCGACTTGCAGGTTGTAGCGTATGTCTTCGTTCCCGGGATTGAGCCTCAGCGCCCGGTTGTAGTTGAGGATCGCCCGACCGATTTCCTGCTCCTTGAAATAGGCATTTGCCAAGTTATAGTAGAGTTTGCCCGATTGCCTGCCGCTCGACAGAATCGTTTCGTAAAGCGAAATTGCCGTAGGAAAGTCGTTGTTGATGTAAGCCGTGTTGGCCTGATCCCACAACTTGTCGGGATCGGATGCGTAAGCTGCCGAGGCGGTTTGCTCCGATTGCGGGTGTTGAGCCAGCGAATCGGTTCGGGCGGCAGTCTGCCCCGGAACTGCCGCGCTCAACAGCGTAGCGAGGAGAAAGAGAATATATCGTTTCATGGCTTTTAGCGTTTGATGATCGATTCGATGCGGGAAATCAGTTCGAGGCCGTCCCGATATACGTCGCTCATACGGGCCGAAGCCACCGGCGAATATTGGGCTTCGTCGCAGCGGGTGATGAGTTCCGAGAAGAGCTGGGTGTCTTCCGGCGCAGCCCCGCGCTTGTGGAGCTCTTCGCGGACGTTTTCCTTGGTGAGATTGGCTACCGGGATATTGAATTTATCGCTCATATACCCCCATAAAGCCTTCAGCATCTCTTCGTAGAAGGCGTGCTGGTTGTGCTCTTCCATATAGTTCTTGGCTATTCTGAAACGCTGAATGGCCACTTTGTTGGCCCGCCGGCCCCGGATCAAAGCCGCATTCTGGCTGTCGCGGATCTGCTTGCGCAGCGCGATGTAAGTTCCGGCGAAAAGGACGAGAATCGCAGCCAGCAGTCCGATATAGAGTCCGCTCAGGAAGAATGGCTCGTGCATCGGCTGGAGGTGTGCCTTGCCCAGGCGGATGAAACGGATGTCCTGTCCCAGCATCTGAACGTCCTCCTTGGAGAGTCCTTTGACCATGTAGCTCTCTCCGCCGTTGGCATCCGGTGTGATTTGCAGCGGGAAGCTTTGCGAGGAGAGGGTCACATATTCCCGGCGGTCGGGATTGAAGTAGGTGAAAAGAATCGAATCGATACGGTACGTCCCTTCGGCGCGCGCGATGAACGGATATTCGAATTGCCGGTAGCCGGAGGTTCCCGCAGTCGCCGTTTGGATGGATTCGGTGGTTTTGACGTTGTATTGCTCGAACGAGGCGGGCAGCGTCAGTTTCGGTGCTTGGATGAAAGGCAGGTTGCCCTGTCCCGTGATTTTCACCGTGAAGGTCCCGGCCGAGTTGGCCGCCAGTTGGTCTGCGGAGAGCGATGCCTCCATGGAGAATTTGCCGACGGCGCCCGTAAAGCTGGCCGGAGCGCCCGCAGGGAGCTCTTTGACCGTGATGTTCACGCGGGGCGTCTGCAATTTGCGCCGCAGGTTATAGACTTCGTGCCCGCCGCCGAAGAACGGATCGATGTTGCGGCGGCTCTGCACGATAACCTGTGCAATAGCGGTGATCGTTGCGGGTTCGATCACGAGCGTACCCGCCTGCTGCGGGTAGAGCAGGCACTCTTTTACGACGGTCGATTCATAGACCTTGCCGTTCAGGGTTTCACGCTGCCACATGGCGTTCGAAACGTCGATGTCCTGCGTCCAGAAGCCATTGAAAGAGGGGAATTTAATGTCTTCGTAGCCCACGATCGTCACCCGGCGGTAGAGCTTGAAGGTCGCCAGCAGGGGTTCGCCTTTGAAGACCGACTGTTTCGAAACGTGGACGCGCAGCAACAGATCGTCTTTGGAGATCTGTCCCTGGGCTTCCTCCTCGATACTTTTATCCGAAGAGCCTGAATTTCCCTGCGAAGCCTGGGCGCTGCCTGCCGACGGCTTGTCGGAGATCTCGATTGGCAGAGGCTGGGTCTTGTATCTTTTTTTATCGACCTTGATCGAAGCCGGACCGATCGTGATGTTGCCCGCGTCCTGCGCCAACAATACGTAGGTGATCGTATAATTGACGTTTTTGGTCATCGCGCCGTTGATGATCTGAATCGAGTGTCCCTGGGAGATCGCCGGGCCGGCCAGTACGTCGAACGCCCCGAAATCCGGCGCTTCGAACGAATCGTCGTCGGGCGTGGCGTTGAGCGAGAACTCCACCCGGAAACTTTCGCCTGCCGTGACGACCATCGGGGCGTTGGCGCTGAAAGTAACCTCGTCGGCTCTTGCTGCGGAGCCGACGAAGATTACGAAACATAATGCGAGGGTTATTTTACAGAAAAAACCTTTCATTGACTGTCTGTTTCCTTGGTTGCCCCTATAACGGCCGGGGCGGAGCGTTTAGTGTTTGAGCTGCGCGAAAAAATCGTTGCCTTTGTCGTCCACGAGGATGAAGGCCGGGAAGTTTTCGACGTAGATCTTGCGGACGGCTTCCATACCCAGTTCCGGGAAATCGACCACTTCGACCGATTTGATCGAATCTTTGGCCAGCACAGCCGCCGGACCGCCGATCGAACCGAGGTAGAATCCGCCGTGTTTTCGGCAAGCGTCCGTCACCTGTTGCGAGCGGTTGCCCTTGGCCAGCATGATCAGCGAGCCGCCGTGCTCCTGGAACAGATCCACGTAAGGATCCATACGGCCTGCCGTCGTGGGTCCGAAGCTGCCCGAAGGCATTCCTTTCGGCGTCTTGGCCGGACCGGCGTAATAGATCGGGTGTTTCTTGAAATATTCGGGCATCGGCTTGCCCTCATCGAGCATCTGTTTGATGCGGGCGTGGGCGATGTCGCGGGCCACGATGAGCGTGCCGCGCAGGTTCAGGCGCGTTTTGATCGGATATTTGGAGAGGATTTCGCGCACCTTGTCCATGCCTTGATCCAGGTCGATGTCCACGGCGGGCGACATGGCGGGGGCCTCTTTGGGCAGGAAGCGGGCCGGGTTCTTCTCGAGCTGTTCGAGGAAGATGCCCTCTTCGGTAATTTTGGCTTTGATGTTGCGGTCGGCCGAGCAGCTTACGCCGATGCCGACGGGGCACGACGCCGCGTGGCGCGGAGCGCGGATCACCCGCACGTCGTGTACGAGGTATTTGCCGCCGAACTGGGCGCCGATACCGCTCTCCCGGCAGATCTGGAGGATTTTCTGTTCCCACTCCAGGTCGCGGAAGCAGCGTCCTCCTTCGTTACCCGAGGTGGGCAGCTGGTCGAGGTAACCTGCCGAAGCCTTCTTGACGGTCGCCAGACACATTTCGGCCGACGTGCCGCCGATGCAGACGGCCAGGTGGTAGGGCGGGCAGGCTGAGGTGCCGAGATCCATGAGTTTCGAGCGGAAAAATTCCAGAAGCGATTTCTCGTTCAGCAGCGCTTTGGTCTGCTGGTAGAGGAAGGTTTTGTTGGCGGAGCCGCCGCCTTTGGTGATGAACAGGAATTTGTATTCGTTGCCTTTGTCGGCGTAGAGATCGATCTGTGCGGGCAGGTTCGTGCCCGAGTTCTTCTCCTCGGTCATCGTGAAGGGCACCACCTGCGAATAGCGCAGGTTGCGCTCCTTGTAGGCTTCGTAGGCGCCCCGGGCGATACATTCGGCGTCGTCCGCTCCCGTAAAGACATTCTCGCCCTTCTTGCCGATGCAGATGGCCGTGCCGGTGTCCTGGCAGGTCGGCAGTTCGCCTTCGGCGGCGACCGTCTGGTTGAGCAGCATGGTGTAGGCCACGAATTTGTCGTTGTCGGAAGCTTCCGGATCCTCCAGAATGTGGCGGAGTTGCTCCAGATGGGCCGGGCGCAGGTAGAACGATACGTCGGTATAGGCTTCGCGGGCCAGCAGTTCGATACCTTTGGGATCGACCTTGAGAATGCGGCGTCCGTCGCATTCGACGATCTTGACATACTCTTTGGTCAGCAGACGATATTGCGTCTTGTCACATTCGATCGGGAATGGTTCTTGATAGATGAATTCCGACATGGTGTTGAGGTCTTTATTGTAGCGTTAGAAAAATTGCCAATTATTCGCAAATTTACTAAAATAAAATCAGAATATTCCGTTTGAGCGCTATTTTTTCTCCCGTCTGATTTTTATTCGGGAAAGTGCCTGTTCTTTAGGAAATAATGTTTAATTTTGTAAAGATTGAAACGCATAAATTCTTAAATTATTATATAATTATGGTATCTTATAAAGAATTGGGCCTGGTGAATACCCGCGAGATGTTTGCCAAGGCGATCAAGGGTGGGTATGCCATTCCCGCTTTCAATTTCAATAACATGGAGCAGATGCAGGCCATCGTGCAGGCGTGCGTCGAAACTTCGTCGCCCGTGATTATGCAGGTGTCGTCGGGTGCCCGCAAGTATGCCAATCCGACCATTCTGCGCTACATGGCCCAGGGTGCCGTGGAGTATGCCAAGGAGTTGGGTAAGAACATTCCGATCGTGCTGCATCTGGATCACGGCGATACTTTCGAGCTTTGCAAGGATTGCGTCGATATGGGTTTCTCGTCGGTGATGATCGACGGTTCGCACCTGCCTTACGATGAGAACGTGGCGCTGACGAAGAAGGTCGTGGAGTATGCTCACAAGCACGATGTGACGGTGGAGGGCGAGCTGGGTGTGCTGGCCGGTGTCGAGGACGAGGTTTCGGCCGAACACCATACCTACACCCGTCCCGAAGACGTGGAGGATTTCGTGAAGAAGACCGGTGTGGATTCGCTGGCCATCTCGATCGGCACGTCGCACGGAGCCAATAAGTTCAAGCCCGAGCAGTGCACGCGCAATGCGGACGGCGTGCTCGTGCCGCCCGAACTCCGTTTCGACATCCTGGAGGAGATCGAGAAGCGCATCCCTGGGTTCCCGATCGTGCTGCACGGCTCCTCGTCCGTGCCGCAGGAGTACGTGCATATCATCAATACGCACGGCGGTGCGTTGAAGGATGCCATCGGCATTCCGGAGGAGCAGCTGCGTCGTGCCGCCAAGAGCGCCGTTTGCAAGATCAACATCGACTCGGACAGCCGTCTGGCCATGACGGCCGCCGTGCGTCTGGTGCTGACCGACAAACCCGCAGAGTTCGATCCCCGCAAATACCTGGGGCCGGCCCGCGAGGAGATGAAGAAGCTCTACATGCACAAATGCGAGAAAGTTCTCGGATCGGCCGGCAAGGCGTAGCCGATTCGTGCGGATTGCGATACCGGACCGGGCAAATCGCCCGGTCCGGTTTTTTCTTTCCCGAAATGTGGGTTGCGGTGCGGATTTTGTTCTTCTTTGCATACAATCAATATTCGATGGTTATGAAAAAGTATGAATTGAAGAATAATAAGGCGCTCGGACGTTATGAATTCGATTTGGGCGGTGCTACGGCAGCGGTGGATTACGAGGAGTGCGGTCCCGGGTGTATCGCCGTTACCCATACGGGCGTTCCCGATCGGTTCTGCGGACAGGGTATCGCCTCGCAGTTGACACTGGCGGTGTTGGAAGATTTGAAACGGCAGGGGCTGAAAGTGGTTCCGCTGTGTCGATTCATGGCCCGTTATATTCTGCGGCATCCGGAGTGGAAGCAGATGGTTGCGGACAAGTAGCGGGTGCGACGGCGTTATACCGTTTGCGCCTGGAGATTCGTTTTTGGGTAGGGTCGGTTCCGTGCCGGCCGTTCTTCGGCTATAAGGCACGCGGCCTTTTGCCTGACGGCGAATGGGCGGGAGCCAGGGGGAATGAATGCCGTTTGCCCGGGTTCTGAAGCATGCGGGAGCGTCTTTTGCCGACAGTGGCCGGAAAATATCGTGCCGGACGGTGAATTAGTAGGAGCGAAATTTGGTCGATTGCCGGAAAAATCATTATCTTTGCCCATCCGAGGAGAGGTGCTCGAGTGGTTGAAGAGGCGCGCCTGGAAAGCTCGTATACGTCTAAAGCGTATCAGGGGTTCGAATCCCCTTCTCTCCGCAAACGACCGGGTGGTCGGCTGGGTTGCAAACATTCGTTTGCAACCTTTTTTATTTTCGGGGTGGACAAATTTGTCCGGAACGGTCTTAAGATAAAAGTTGGTCGTATGGCTGGCAGGCGAAAATCAGGAGTTCGCAAGGTCGCCTCCGGTCCGACGGAGGGAAGGACGGGCGGCATGCGGTAACGCGAAGTCGAGCGCGCTCTGCCGAAGAGTGGAACCGGGGCGAAATGTTGTACGGAAACACAGCTTTTTTGTCTCTGCAACGCGGCAAAGTCGTTCGAATGGGCTGCCGCGATAGAATGGCCGATACGTTTTTTGTTTCGGGACATTTGTACCCTCCGGCCGGATCGGGGAGAGGTGTTTTTTGTGAAGCTGATCCGCAATCCCTGATCTTTCAAACGATAAAATTTGAAAAGCCGCAAACATTGCTTGCGGCTTTTCAGTTACCAGGATAGAATGAGTGCATTGGGGGCACGGTATACGAAATTGATTCGTGCGGTGTATCGACTTATTTACCATTTTCGTTGTTTTTCAGCGTAATGCCTATCATGACGGTTTCTGCCTGTGCGTTGTTCCATACGGAGTGGGGAATACCGCCTTTGACGACGAACGCTTCGTTTTCGCGGATGATTCGCTCTTGTCCGTCCAGCAGCACTTTGGCTTCTCCCTGCGTGACGATGAACAGGTGGTCGGTAGCGTGGGTGTGGGGCGTGACGGGGCCGCCGCCGTCAGGGGCGAGATAGGCGATGGCGCCGTTTACGATCTGGCCGCAGGCTCCGAACAGATTTTTGGCCAGGAAATTTACGTGTTCGGATGGTGTGATGAATCCATCTTTTTTATACATATCGGTATTTTTTTGAAGTTGTCCGGGGTATTTTGCCCGTTATTTGTTGAAGCGAGTACAGATTGTTAAGACGAATCGAGTACCTTAGATTTGCGCAGTAAACAGGAGATGAGATAGAGTTGGTAATTTTGTAGAGAAGAGGTTAGCTAAAAGAAAGGGAGGCAGGGAGTGAACCAGGTATCGATAAGAATTCAAGATTCATTTCCATATTAGGACTCTTTGTCTTTCTTGAACCGAGACCTGAATAAGAATTTAACCTTTCATTGTTAAGGTAGTTAGGATAGGTTCAAGTTCCTTTCTCTCAATTTGATGGTCAAAAACAAAAGTAATGGACAATTTTTATTTCATCGGGGTTGACGTCAGCAAAAAGAAACTGGACTTCTGCGTACTATTCGAGGGTAAGGTTCTGCGCGAAGAACAGGTAAGCAACCACCAGCAGGCTGTCGCCAGACTGATCGGCGAGTTGAAGAACGATTTGGAAATGGATAACGAACAGTTTTTAATCTGTGCCGAACATACGGGGCAATATACTTTCCCTCTGGTATGTGCTTGCAAGTCGGTCGAGTGCAAACTTTGGTTGGAGAACCCGTCCCAGATCAAATATTCATCCGGTATGCAGCGGGGCAAGAACGACAAGGTGGATGCAAAGCGCATAGCCATTTACGCTTCACGGTTCGGAGATAAGGTTAAGTATTACGACCGTCCCTCCGAGGAGATAGAGAGGCTTAAACAGTTGGAGAGGGAGCGTGCGCTTTACGTTACCGACCTGGCTAAATACAAAGGCCAGATGTACGATCAGAAAGATTTTATGCCGGCGGCGCTTTATCGCAAGAAAACAAAGCGGATGAAAGGCTTAATACAGGAACTACAAGCGGCTATCGATGCGATCACTGCTGAAATGGAGAAGATCATAGGCTCAACGGAAGTGCTTGCGCGCCAGATGGAACTTTTAATGTCGATAGACGGTGTAGGTAAAGTGGTAGCTCTGAATGTGATTATCGAAACAGAAGCGTTCTCCCGCTTCGACAATCCCAGAAAGTTCTGCTGTCACGCAGGTGTCGCTCCGTTCTCATACACATCCGGGAGCAGCCAGCACTCCAAAAACAAGGTCTCGCATAGGGCCAACAAGAACATAAAGAAACTGCTACATATGGCAGCCGTATCGGTAACTCATCGTAAAGAGGGTGAACTAAAGGCCTACTATATGCGGAAAGTAGAAGAAGGAAAGAACAAAATGTCGGTAATCAATGCGTTACGTGCTAAAATCGTGGCCCGCATGTTCGCCGTCATCAAAAGAAATGAATTTTATACTCCTATTTATTATTAAAAAACTTGCAAAAACCATAAGAATATGGAAGTACGGCTGAAACGGGTTTACGACCCTGAAAGTCCCGGAGACGGATTTCGGGTGCTGGTGGATAAACTTTGGCCTCGGGGCATTCGCAAAGAGGCGTTTCATTACGATTTGTGGGCGAAGCGGATCGCTCCTTCGACGTCGCTGCGGGTGTGGTATCACGGGGATCCGGCAGGCCGTTGGGCGGAGTTTCGGCGCAAGTACCTCGATGAGCTGGGGAGTTCGGCTGCCATGCAGGATTTTCTCGACCGCATTCGGACCTATCCGGATGTGACGTTGCTCTATGCCTCGAAGAACAGGGTTGAGAACCATGCGGTGATTTTGAAGGAGTTTATCGAGAAAAACCTGAATTGACGGTTTTGCCATTTTGCAGCGGGCCCGGAAGATCACTCTTCCGGGCCCGCTGATCGAGGGATCGTCGAAGTGTCTTTAGTATTTGAGTTCTTCTTTGGAGCCGTCTTGGGGTTTGCGGCTCAAGGCCCACCAAGCGTAGCCGATGTAGGCGACGACGAATGGAATGCAGAGCGATACGATACTCATGGCCTTGAGGGTGAATTCGCTCGACGACGAGTTGTAGATCGTCAGCGACGACTGCATATCGGCCAGCGAAGGATAGTAGGAGGTATCGTTCCATCCGGCCGTAAGCAGCAGGGCGAGCACCGTGAGGACCGTTCCCGATCCGCTCAGCCAGATCGCCTTGCGGCTACCGCGCCAGCCCAGCCAGATACTCCAGAGAACCAGCGCCACACCCGCCAGAAGCCCTATGCCGACGTAGGGCATGGCCAGCAAATTGTGCAGGTATTTATACGGTTCCGGAGCGATGATTCCCGTCGCCGGATCGACACTCCAACCCTGGGCGAAGAGCAGGCTTACGAGGAATACGAGGAAAAACACGAGGAATGTTCCTGCGGCGCAGAGCGAGCGGCGGCGCGAGCGTTCGCGGATCTGTGTGTCGTCGATGTCGTTCATGAAGTAGTGGAGCGCCAGCATCCGCGAGAGGAACAGCACGGCCAGTCCCAGCGCCACATTGCGGTAGTCGAGCACCGCTTCGAGTCCGTGCCAGGGAGTCGTCCACTGCGAGATCGTGGTGTCGCCGCCCAGGTTGGCCATGTTGAACCGATCGACGGTGAAATTCGCACCCGTGAAGAATGTGCCGACAGCGGCGCCCAAGAGGATCGTTCCGAGAAATCCGTTGATCTTCAGGAACCAGTCGAAAGTCTTTTCTCCGAATACGTTATTGGGTTTGCGCCGGTATTCGTACGAAACGGCTTGCAGGACGAAGACCAGCAGAATCAGCATCCAGACGTAAAACGCTCCGCCGAAACTGGTCGAGTAGAAAAGCGGGAACGAGGCGAAAAACGCGCCGCCGAAAGTTACCAGCGTAGTGAACGTGAGTTCCCATTTGCGGCCCAGCGAATTGACGATCAGGTTGCGTTCGTGTTCCGTACGTCCGATGGTGTAGAGCAGGCTTTGGCCGCCCTGCACGAAGAGCAGGAAGACCAGCAAAGCTCCCAGCAGGGAGATCAGGAACCACCAGTAGTGTTGCAGCAATGCCAAAGTATCCATAATTTTTACTCTTTTTCAGGTCCGATCTTGATTTGTTTGCAGAGAATGCTGATTTCGGCCACGAGCAGTGCGGTGAAGAGCACCAGGAAGATGAAGAAGGTCGTGGCGACCGAGCCGCTGGCGATGCGCGAAGCGGCGACACCGACCGGCATCAGATCCTGTATCGCCCAGGGCTGGCGGCCCACTTCGGCGACGATCCAGCCTGCCTGGGAGGCCAGGTAGGCGAGCGGCATGCAGAGGAGCAGCACCCACAGCATCCAGCGCTTGCGTTCGAGCGTGTCCCTGCGGTTGAACCACCAGGCGGCAGCCAGCACCAGGATGAAAAGACACCCTGCGCCGACCATCAGGCGGAACGAGTAGAAAAGCAGCGGTACGTTGGGTACGGTTTGCGCGGGCGAGTCGAGGTAACCGTAGCCGAAATAGGCGAAATACTCTTTCAGGAAGACGGCTCCTTCGGGGGTGTCTGGATCGAATTTGGCCCGTATCTCGTCGAGGGTCGCTTCGTCGCCTGTTTCGCGGGCCTGTTTGAAACGCTCCAGTTCCGCGATGGCTACGCGGCCCCGTTCGATCTTTTCGATCGTCGGCATGATGCCGTATTGAGGGTTGCCGTTCACCAGGTCGTTGATGCCCGGTACGAAGGCGTCGGCGTCGCGGAAACTCATCAGCGACAGCATTTTGGGAATAGCGATCTTGAAATAGAAGGCATCCTCGTTGTTCGAGCGTTCGGCTTCGGGCCTCAAGATGCCGACTGCGGTCAGGGCTGCCCCCTCCTCTCCGTCGTAAAGGGCTTCGAGAGCCGCGAGTTTCATCGGTTGCACCCGGGCCACGATCGCTCCCGAGCGGTCGCCCGTGAATGCGGTAATCAGAGCGAATACCAGACCGAAAACCGAAGCGACGGCGATGCTCTTGCGAGCCATCTTCTGTTCGCGGCCGCGGAGCAGGTACCAGGCGCAGACGGCGCAGACGAACAGCGCGGCCAGCACGAACGACGAGGTGACCGTATGGGTGAACTTATTGACCGCTACGGGCGAGAGGAGTACGTCCCAGAAGGAGGTCATCTCGTTGCGGACGGTGTCGATGTTGAAGGTGCAGCCTACCGGATATTGCATCCAGGAGTTCGCTACCAGGATCCAGAGGGCCGACAGATTGGCGCCGACGGCCGTGAGCCAGGTGGCGGAGAGATGGAAGCCTCGGCTGACGCGGTTCCAGCCGAAGAACATGACGGCTACGAACGTGCTTTCGAGGAAGAAGGCCAGGATGCCTTCGATGGCCAGCGGCGCGCCGAAAATGTCGCCGACGAAGTGGGAGTAGTTCGACCAGTTGGTGCCGAATTCGAATTCGAGGATGAGGCCCGTGGCTACGCCGATGGCGAAATTGATACCGAACAGGCGCATCCAGAATTTCGCCGTGCGTTTCCAGAAGGGATCGCCCGTGCGGTAGTAGATGGTTTCCATGATCGCGCAGATGATGCTTAATCCCAGCGTGAGGGGGACGAACAGCCAGTGGTAGATCGCCGTCATGGCGAATTGGGCCCGCGACCAATCGACGGTTTGTAGATAGTCCGACAACATACTTTTGAGATAATTAGTTGAGTTTTAGTCTTCGTTTCCGCTGTCCGGGAGGGGCTTGCGGTGGCCTCACTTGCCGGAAACGTCGGGAATGGTTAATTGTTCGAGTACGTGTTCGCTGCGCTGTTCCTGGCTCATGCCGGCCAGTTGGTCGGGAAAGAAGAAAAGTCGCAGAATGGCGAACATGATGAAGAGTTTCAGTAGGATAATGGCCCAAAGCGTCCGTCCGAGGGTCATCGAGCGGAATCCGTCCACGTAGAATCGGAAGATGTCGGCCGGGGTCGGGATGCGTTTTGCCATTATTTGAAGTGTTTTCGATCAGTCAGGGCAGAGCGAGTCGATTCGTTATGCCGGGCACAAAATAGTCGAGAAATTCAACGATTTTAAAACACTCAAAAATAGAAATAATAGTTGAATCCGCCAAATCGGGACGGACTGTTGCGGAACTTGTGCCGTGAAAAATCGGGGTGCGATAAAATTCGATCTTTTATCGCACCCCGCAGAATCAGCTCAATCCTTCGATCAGTCCGTTTACGATGTCGATGTGGCGGGCCTGCGGCTCTTTCGGAAGACCCGGCATCCGCATGATTTCGCCCATGACCACTACGATCATCTCCGCGCCGTTGTTGATGATGATGTCGCGGACTTTCAGTTCGAAATCTTTCGCTACGCCGTACGCTTTCGGGTCGGACGAGAAGGAGTACTGGGTTTTGGCGATGCAGACGGGGAAGTGGGCGATGCCCAGCTTTTCGATCTCCTTGAGTTTCTTTTCCGCCAGCGTCGTATAGACGATCGAGGAGGCTCCGTAGATTCCTTCGGCGATTTTTCGCACCTTTTTCCGTATCGAATCGCTCTCTTCATAGGTGAATTTCAGGGGTTTAGATGTGTTTTTCTCGATGGTTTCGGCAACCAGCCGGGCCAGTTCCACTGCGCCTTTCCCACCGTCGGCGAAGACCGTGTTCACCGCAAAGCCGACCCCCTTTTCCTTGCAGTGTTCGGCGACCAGGGCGATCTCTTCGTCCGTATCGCTGGCGAAGCGGTTGAAGGTGACGATCACCTGCTGGCCGAAGTTTTTCATGTTTTCGATATGCTTGTCCAGGTTGGCGAATCCCCGGATCAACCCCTCCTTGTTGGGCTCTTTGATTTGTGCTTCGGGGACTCCGCCGTGCAGCTTCAGGCTTTGCGCTGTCGCTACGATAACGGTCAGTTTCGGGGACAAGCCCGCTTTGCGGCATTTGATGTTGAAGAATTTTTCCGCACCGAGATCCGCGCCGAAGCCGGCTTCGGTGATGACGTAATCGCCGTAGGTCAGGGCCATCTGGGTCGCCAGCACGGAGTTGCAGCCGTGGGCGATGTTGGCGAACGGGCCGCCGTGGATGAAGGCCGGGGTATTTTCGGTGGTCTGCACCAGGTTGGGAAGCAGGGCGTCCTTCAGCAGGACAGTGATGGCGCCTGCGATGCCCATGTCGTTCACCGTGAACGGCTTGCCGTCATAAGTGTAGCCCAGCAGGATATTGCCGACGCGGCGCTTCAGATCGTCGATGTCGGTGGCCAGGCAGAGGATCGCCATAATTTCCGAGGCGGCCGTGATGTCGAATCCCGTTTCGGTCGGAATGCCGTTGGCCGAACCTCCCAGCCCCGATACGATGTTACGAAGGCTGCGATCGTTCACGTCGAGCACCCGCTTCCACTTGACCTCTTTCAGCCCCTCGCAACTGTTCCGGTTCTGGTAGATGTAGTTGTCGAGCAGGGCGGTAATCATGTTGTGGGCCGATGTCACGGCGTGGAAGTCGCCCGTGAAATGCAGGTTGATGTTTTCCATCGGCAGCACCTGCGAATAGCCGCCGCCGGCTGCGCCGCCCTTCATGCCGAAGCAGGGACCCAGGGAGGGTTCGCGCAGGGCGACCACCGCTTTCTTTCCGATTTTGTTCAGGCCGAGCGACAGGCCGATCGATACCGTAGTCTTGCCGACGCCCGCCTTGTTCGGGGTGATGGCCGAAACCAGGATCAGGTTGTGCTTGTCCATCTCTTTCTTGTCGATCAGGTGGATGGGCACCTTGGCGATGTAACGGCCGTAATTCTGGACTTCGTCACGGGGAACCCCCAGCTTTTCGGCTATGTCTTCTATTTTATTTAATTTCGTTTCGCGTGCAATTTCGATGTCTGTTTTCATAGGTTTTGTCCGATTTATACGATGATGACAAAGTAAACTCAAAATCCCGAAATAACAAAATGTTTCGCGTGCATCGTTGCCTTCGGACAGCTTTTTGTCCCTTTTTCGGGGCCGTTTCAAGCGCTTGGACCGGTAAAAGCGAATGAATTCGCCTTTGTGCTCGGCTCCTTTGTAATTTTAGATATTTCGCCTCGGCAAAACGCAAATAAATTTGCTTTTGCGCTCGGCTTATTCGTATCTTTGGCTCGGCTTTGGGCGTTTCGGCCGATAGGGGCCGTTTTTACGGGGCAGGAACACGGCTCCTGCCCGTTTTCGGACTATTTATTTGTAATTCAAGGACTTGATATGGATACGAAATTGATGATTTTCGACCTGGACGGGACGTTGCTCGATACGATCGGCGATCTGGCGGCTTGCTGCGATCATGTGCTGGCTGCGCGGGGATTGCCCCTGCATACCTATGAGGAGTATTGCGGTTTTGTCGGCAACGGCGTTATGCGGCTGGTCGAACGGGCGCTGCCCGAGGAGCTGCGCACGCCGGAAACGGTGGCGGCGGTGCGTGCGGATTTCGTGGCTTACTATACCGAACATATCGACCGTTTTACACGTCCCTACGAGGGTATTCCGGAATTGCTCCGGGAGTTGGTGCAGCGTGGAGTCCGGCTGGCTGTCGCTTCCAACAAATTTCAAATCGGTACCGAGAAGTTGGTGCGGATCTATTTCCCGTCGATCCGTTTCGATGCGGTTTTCGGTCAGCGCCCCGGAGTCCCGCTCAAACCCGATCCGCAGGTGGTGCGGGAGATTCTCGCCGATACGGATGCGGAATCCGGAGCGGTGCTGTACGCCGGGGATTCGGGCGTCGATATGGATACGGCCCGGGCAGCCGGTGTCCGGTCGGTCGGTGTGACTTGGGGCTTCCGCGACCGGGCGGAGTTGTATGAACACGGGGCAGACCACGTAGTGGACCGCCCCGGTGAGATTCTCGAGTTGCTCTGAAATGTTTAACAGTAGAGTTCTACGTCGTTCGGTGTGATTTTGGTGCCGCTCAGGACCACGAGCCGCTCGATGACGTTGCGCAGTTCGCGGATGTTGCCCGTCCACGGCATTTGCCGGAGCATTTCGACCGCTTTTTTATCCATCGGTTTTCGCGGCATGTCGTATTCTTCGCAGATCATATCGATGAAGTGATCGACCAGCAGGGGAATATCCTCCGAGTGTTCGCGCAGGGGCGGTACTTTGATCAGGATAACGCCGATACGATGGAAAAGGTCTTCGCGGAAATTTCCTTTTTTAATCTCTTCTCGCAGGTTCTTGTTCGTCGCCGCGATGATCCGCACATCGACATCGACGTCTTTGTCGCTGCCTACGCGGCTGATCTTGCGCTCTTGCAGGGCCCGCAGCACCTTTGCCTGCGCCGCCAGCGACATGTCGCCGATCTCGTCCATGAAGAGCGTTCCGCCGCTCGCCTGTTCGAATTTGCCCTTGCGCTGTTTGATGGCCGAGGTGAAGGCTCCCCGCTCGTGGCCGAACAGTTCGCTTTCGATCAGTTCGGAGGGAATGGCCGCGCAGTTGACCTCAACGAACGGCGCTCCGGCCCGGTTGCTTTTGGCGTGGAGCCAGCGGGCGACGAGTTCCTTGCCCGTGCCGTTCTCGCCCGTGATCAGAACGCGGGCGTCGCACGGTGCGACCTTGTCGATCAGACGCCGGACGTGTTGCATTTGCTCGGAAGTGCCTATGATCTCTTCCGTGTGACCTGCCGAGCTGCGTTTCGCTTTGGCTTTTGCCGCCGTGCGCGGCGCTTCGGCTGCCTGTTCGAGTGTTTGCCGGATCGACTGCATCAGGCGGTTCATGTCGATCGGTTTGGTGAGGTAGTCCTGCGCTCCGTTCCGGAGTGCCTTGATAGCCGAATCGACCGTCGCTTCAGAGGAAAGTACGATGAAAGGTACGTCGCTCTCGGGAAGCCTCGTTTCATGATCCGAAATGATCAGATCGAAAGGGATACGTTCGCATAATACGGATGCCGCCGCTTCATTTTCAGCGCTTTCCGCCGCTATTCCTTCAAACTCCAGCCGTTCTCGCAGCGTGTTGCGTATGCTTTTCGATTGATCCAGGATTAAAACTTTTGCCATACCTTGCTTTTGTGATTTTTTTACGTACTTTTGTGACGAAGTTAATATATTATTCGCAGGAATCCAACTTTGTAGATAAAGTTGATTTCAAAGGTGAATTTACGATCGCTTTGAAATTTATATCCGCGAAATCTTTTCAGAATGTTATTGGAACGGTTCGCAATAACAATGCCACCGAACTCCCGCAAAAATTATGCAAAAAAATTATAATTATAAAAGACGGAAGCTTTTTTTGCCCGAATACGGCCGCCATATTCACGAAATGGTCGATTCGCTGATGCAGATCGAAGACCGCCGCGAGCGCAACCGGCAGGCCCGTGCGGTCATCGCCGTTATGGGAAACCTGAATCCCCTGTTGCGGGATACGGCCGACTTCACTCACAAGCTGTGGGATCACCTGTTCATCATGTCCGACTTTCAACTGGATGTGGACTCCCCCTATCCGCAGCCTTCGCGCCAGGAACTTACCACGGTGCCCCGGCGTATGCCCTATTCGTCGGGACATATCGAGTACAAGCATTACGGCAAATATGTCGAACGGATGATCCGGCGTCTGGCCGATGAGAAGAATCCCCAGGTAGTCTCGCGGACCGTCGATAACCTGGCGCGTTACATGCGCACCAAGAGCTACGAGTACAATCAGGAACATCCGAATAACGAGGTTATCATAAAAGACATAAAAAAAATGTCCGGAAATGCGATCCAAATCGACGAAGTGGCTCTCAATAATATCCGAAGCGATTATAAACAGCCCTTTATGGCGCATCCGCAAAAAGGTCAGAAAGGTCAGAAGGGAGCGCAGCAACGGCAACAGAAGAATCGGAATCAGCATCAGTCGCGCAATTTCAACGGCAAGAACGGGGGCGCACGGCACAATACCTCGAAATAGGGTTCCGTTTTTTGATAAACCATTTTCTCGCAACATGCGCAGCAGATTTTTTATTTCGATCGTTTTTCTGGCAGGGGCGCTCCTGGCGGTTTCCTGTCACTCTTCTACGGTTAAGATTTCGGGTCGTATAGTCGGTTCGGATTGCCGGATGATCTATCTCGAGCAGGTTACTCCGTTGGCGCAGACGCTCATCGATTCGGCGCAACTGGATGAAACCGGGAATTACAAATTGGAATTGTGCGATGTGGACCGTACTCCGGCGCTTTACAACCTGGTCTGCAACGGCGATAAGATTCCCCTGTTCCTGCAGGGCGGAGATCGCTTGACGGTCAGCTCGGTCGGACGTGTGGTGCACAACTATACGGTCGAAGGGTCTGAGGAGTCGGAGTTGCTGCGCCGATTTTATCAGCCGTTTGTGGCCGGGATGCAGCGGCTCGATGCGTTGAGTTCTTCGCCGGAAACTTACAGGATGACCGACGAGGAGATTCGACGGATCGAGTCTGAATATTGGGCCGAATACCGCCGGATCAAACACGAACAGATCAAGTTCATCGTCGAGCATAAGTCTTCCCTGGCCGGGGTATATGCCTTGTACCAGCGGCTTCCGGGCGAAACTTACCTTTTCAACCTCGACGGAGATGTGATTTACTACCGCATGGTGGCGGAAGCCATCGAGGAGCGTTATCCGGAGTCTTCCTACCTGCCGTTGCTGGCCAGTGAGATCGCCCGCATGGATGCGCGGCAAAATCTGATGTCGAATATCGCCGAAACGAATTTTCCCGATGTCGAGTTGCCCGATATGTTCGGCCGTAAAGTGCGTTTGAGTTCGTTGCAGGGAAAGGTCGTGCTGGTGGATTTCTGGTCGGCCGAATTGGGAAACAGCAACGCCATCAACGCCGAATTGAAGGAGGTTTATGCCGAATATGCCGACCGGGGATTCGAAATTTACCAGATCGGTGTGGATGTTTCGAAAGATATCTGGATCAACGCCGTGCAGGAGCAGCAGCTTCCCTGGATTTCGGTTTGCGATTTCCGGGGACGAAATTCTCCCGCACTGGGGCTTTACAACGTGCAGAAACTGCCTGCTAACTTTTTGATCGATCGTGAGGGTATCGTAGTGGCCCGCGATCTTTACGGTACGGGGTTGCAACGGGCGCTCGAAGCGCAATTCGAATAGGCTATGTATTACTTCGCATCGGACATTCATTTGGGCGCGGGAGGGCCGGCTGCGGCCCGTGCGGTCGAGAAACGTTTCGTGGCGTGGCTCGACGAAGTTTCCCGCGATGCCGATGCGGTCTTTATTCTGGGCGACCTTTTCGATTTCTGGTTCGAATACAAACGGGTCGTTCCCAAAGGGTTTGTGCGCGTATTGGGAAAGTTGTGCGAATTGACCGACCGGGGGATTCGGGTGGTTTTCATGACGGGTAATCACGACATGTGGGTTCGTGACTATTTCGAAGCGGAGTGCGGAGTGGAGGTCTATACTTCGCCCAGGATCATGGAGCTTGCCGGCAAACGGGTTTTCCTGGCGCACGGCGACAATATGAAGATCGATCATCTTCCTGTGCTGCGCTTTATGAATGCCGTGTTCCGTTCCAAAACGATCCGTTTCCTTTTTTCATGGCTCGTGCATCCCGACTGGGCGATGCGTTTCGGGCAGTGGTGGAGCGGCAAGTCCCGCAAAAGTCATCTGGCGAGCGAAATGGGAGACCATATTACCGACCCGCTCATCGAATATGCCCGCGAATATGCCGGTGCCGAACGCCCCGATTATTTCATCTTCGGCCATATGCACCAGCCGCGCGACTATTCCGAAGGAAATTTGCGGGTGCTGTGCCTCGGGGAGTGGCACTCCGATCCGGTTTATGCGGTCATCGACCCCGAGGGCAACGCTTCGTTGAAAAAATATTGATTCGACCATGCAACAGTATCTCGATTTGCTTCGTAAGATCCGACAGGACGGCATTGTGAAGAGCGACCGTACCGGAACCGGTACGCGCAGCATCTTCGGCTACCAGATGCGTTTCGATCTGGAGGTAGGATTTCCGCTGCTTACCACCAAGAAAGTTTTCCTGAAAGGGGTGATTTACGAACTGCTCTGGTTTTTGCAGGGCGACACCAATATAAAATACCTGCTGGATCACGGGGTCCATATCTGGGATAACGACGCTTATCGCTATTACAACGAGCTTTGTGTCCGTCACGGGGTTTTGCCGCTGGAGCGGGAGGCCTTTCTCGATGCCGTGCGGCGGGAAGAGCCTTCGTCGATCGACGGTTACCGTCCGGGCGATTTGAACCACGTGTACGGCTATCAATGGCGCAGTTGGCCCCGTCCCGACGGAGGGTGCATCGACCAGATTCGGCAGGTGATCGACCAGATCAAACACAGCCCCGATTCGCGGCGGATGCTGGTATCGGCGTGGAACGTGGCCGAGGTGGACGATATGGCGCTGCCGCCCTGCCATGTGCTGTTTCAGTTTTACGTGGCCGGAGGGCGCCTTTCGTGTCAGCTTTACCAGCGGAGCGCCGATACGTTTTTGGGCGTACCGTTCAACATCGCTTCGTACGCGGTGCTGACGATGATGATCGCGCAGGAGTGCGGATTGCGTCCGGGCGATTTCGTTCATACGCTGGGCGATGCGCACCTTTATCTGAACCATGCCGACCAGGTTGCCGAGCAGCTGTCCCGCACGCCTCGGCCGTTGCCGACCCTGCGGCTGAATCCGGCGGTGCGGTCGGTTTTCGATTTCCGTTACGAGGATTTCACGTTGGAGAATTACGATCCCTGGCCGGCGATCAAGGCTCCGATGTCGTTTTAGCTATGCGGGTAATTCTGTATATGCTGTCGGCCGCAGTGCTGATTTTGTCGGCGTCGTGTTCGCATGCGGACAGAGGCGGTAAGGTCGAAACGGAAGTTCCTCGAACCTCGATGGACCCGGAGGGATTGGGCGGCTGGCAGGTGCTGGTATATGAAGGAATTCTTCCGGAGGCTTCCGGCGACGGAAAAACTTGTGTCAAGCTTACGATCGAAAGCCGGGAACACAGCGGCGACGGTACGTTCACACTCGAGCGGTTTTATTCGGAAGCCGATGCCTGCCGGAGAGAGGTGTCCGTGAGGCGAGGCCGCAGATATACGTTACGGGGGATTCCTGAAAATGCGGATGCGACCGTCTGGCAGCTCGTGACCGAAGAGGGGAACGAAACGATCAACTTGTTGAAGGGAGGGGATGATACGCTGACCTTGCTGGATGCGAAACAGCGGATCCTGCCATCCGTATCCGGCTTCGAACTGATATTAAAAGAAAAAACGATTGATTAGACATGATTGCCATTATCGTCGCAGTGGCCGAGAACGGAGTGATCGGCGGTGAGAATCGCCTTTTGTGGCATATTTCCGAAGATTTGAAGCATTTCAAGGCCGTCACTACGGGACATCCGGTGGTGATGGGCCGCAAAACCTATGAGTCGTTGGGACGTCCGCTGCCGGGGCGGCGCAACGTGGTCGTCACGCGGCAGAATATTTCGATCGAAGGGTGCGACGTGGTGCATTCGCTCGACGAGGCGCTGGCGCTTTTCCGCCCGGAAGAGAAGGTCTTCGTCATCGGGGGGGCGCAGATCTATGCCCAGGCGCTGCCCCTGTGCGACGAGTTCTATCTGACGCGGGTGTTCCATGCCTACCAAGGCGATACCTGTTTTCCGAGGTGGGATGAACGGGAGTGGGAAATTATTGACAGCGAGTCGTTTGCTTCGGGAAAGGAGTTCCCTTACCCCTTTGCGTTCGAACATTACAGACGGCGAAAATAGGTATTTCTACTACTGTACGATACCTGGGGAATGGATAACTTTGCTGCTGCGAAGTTATCTTTTTTGTATGGGTAAGTATTTCGATATGCTGATGGAGGATGTGCGGATGAGGGAGGGCCTTCATTCGTGCATGAATTGCGGCGTGTGTACGGGTGTCTGCCCGGCGGCGGAGTTTTACAATTACGATCCCCGTCAGATCGTCAATATCGTGCAGACGCAGGACGACGATGCGATCGAGGAGCTCATGCGCAGCGATGTGATCTGGTATTGCGGCGAGTGTATGTCGTGCCGGCCCCGCTGTCCCCGAGGCAATACTCCCGCTTATGTCATCCAGGCGCTGCGGACGCTTTCCCAAAAGCTCGGTTTCTTCGTCGAGAGCGAGAAGGGGCGGCAGCAACTGGCCCTCAAGCGCACGATCGGGGAGAATATCCTCCGTACGGGTTACTGTGTGACCCCGAAACTGGTGAAGCCCGAGCTGCATCCCGAGCAGGGTACGGTTTGGGAGTGGATCTACGAGAACGATGAGGAGATTTACGGACAGTTTTCTGCCGCTTACAACCGTCCCGGTGCCGGGGCGCTGCGCAAGCTGGACGACCGGTCCATGGAGGAACTTCACCGGATATTCGACGTCACGGGCGGCAAGGAGTTCTTCGACACGATCGAAAAGCATTCCGACCGCAAGGCCCGCGAGATGGGATACGACGGTGCGGACGACGAGTACATGATGGATACCTACACCAAAAATTCCAACGAACATTATTAGCGTATGAAACGGTCGAGCTGGAGCGATTACCAGAAGGAGATCGCCGACGATAAATATTACTATGTGCGCAGCTGCATCCGTCAGAACTTTTTTCCGGGCAGCGAGAAGGCGTTTTTGAACATGTTGCAAAAGGATCTGGGACGCGATGTCTTCGACGATCCGCTGCACACCTCGTGTACGGGCATCGGCTACCATTCGGACATCGTGCCGCTGGATACGATCATGACGGTCGTGGCCCGGCAGTTCGCGCTGATGACCGATGCGGGGTATGAGAATTTCATCTCTTCGTGCATCACTTCGTTCGGCATCTATACCGAGATACTGGCTACCTGGGAGGAGTTTCCCGAGAAGGAGGAACAGACGCGCGAATACCTTTATAAGGCTACCGGCCGCGAGTTCCGCAAGCCGAAAAGCCTGGCCCACACTTCGGACATCGTTTTCCACTTGCGCGAGGAGATCGCCCGCAAGGCGAAATACCGGCTGGTCAATGCTGCCACCGGAGAGCCGCTGCGGGTGGTCGAACATATCGGCTGCCACTACGCCAAGATTTTCCCCAAGGCGGGTATCGGCGGTTCGGAATTTCCTTATGTGCTCGCCGGTATGATCGATGCGTGGGGCGGCCAGTGCGTCGATTATCCCGAGCGGCGCCATTGCTGCGGTTTCGGATTCCGCAACTACCTGGTGCAGGCCAACCGGGGCTATTCGGTGGCCAATTCGCACAAGAAACTCGAGAGCATGGCTCCCTACAAGCCCGATTTCATCGTGGCCAACTGTCCGGGATGCGCCATGTTCCTCGACAAATGGCAATATACGATCGCCGAGATGGAGGGCGTCACCTACGGTCAGGACGGACGAGGTATTCCGGTACTGACGTACGAGGAGATGGCCGGTCTGGTGCTGGGTTACGATCCCTGGGAACTGGGTATGCAGATGCACCAGGTGGATGTGGAGCCGCTGCTCGAAAAAATGGGCATCGACTACGATCCTGCGGCCAAATACCTGGGGCGCCACGGAAAATTCATCGGGAAACCGGCACCTTCGGCCGTCAATTGCGGCGTTCAGGATATGATCTATAATATCAAGGCACAATGAAAAGAGAGGTTATCATCGTAGGCGGCGGTGTCGCCGGTATTCAGACCGCACTGCGGCTTGCGGATCGCGGCATCCGTCCGACGATCGTCGAGAAAGAGCCCGATCTGGGCGGCAAGCTCCGGGGATGGTATCATCTGTTCCCGTCGCTGACGCCTGCGTCCGAGGTGCTTTCCGAGTTGCGTCGCCGACTGGCGGCACGCGATGTCGAAGTGATGACTTCCGCCGAAGCGGTGTCGATCACCCCCGGCAGCGTGACGTTGGCCGACGGCCGCACCCTGGAGTGCGGCTCGGTGGTCGTTTGCTCCGGCTTCACGCTTTTCGATGCCCGGCTCAAGGAGGAATACGGCTACGGGGTTTATGACAATGTTTTCACTTCGGCCGACATCGAGCGGATGCTCAACGAAGGGAATGTGACTACCTCCAGCGGTCGCCGTCCGCGTCGGATCGCCCTGCTGCACTGCGTGGGATCGCGCGACGAGAAGGTGTGCCAGGCGCATTGTTCGCGTGTTTGCTGCATCACGGGTGTCAAACAGGCCATGGAACTCAAGCGGCTGTTTCCGGATGCCGACGTCTTTAATTTCTATATGGATATTCGTATGTTTGGGCCAGGTTACGAAGAGATGTACCGCGAGGCTCAACAGAATTATAATATTCATTTCGTGCGCGGACGTATTTCGGAAGCGAGCCCGACCTACGACGGCCGGTTGCAGATCAAGGCCGAAGATACCCTGACGGGGCGTCCTTTGCGGATGAGCGTCGATATGCTGGTGCTGCTCGTCGGGATGCGGGCGAACGATTCGAACGCCGATTTCGCGGCTTCGGCCGGGTTGAGGCAGGCGCCCAGCGGCTTCATGGAACCGCAGGACCTCTTCTTGAACAGCGCCCGCAGCGGTGTGGACGGGATCTTTTACGCCGGTACGGTCACCGCGCCGAAGAATATCGGAGAAACATTGAACGAGGCCGATGCGGCAGTGGAAGCCCTGACGGCTTATCTGGGGAGGGTATAGTCATGGCAGCGATCAACTGGGGATATGCGATCAACAAGCCGCGCGTGATCGACATCGACAGCAACAACCTGCGCAAGAGCGACGAGATCCTGCGCGAGATGCCCGAATTGCAGACCTGCATCGGCTGCGGCGGCTGTACGGCGACCTGTACGGCCGGCAACCTTACGGATTTCAATTTCCGCAAACTCCATACGCTCGTGCGCCGGGGCGAATATCAGGGCGTCTATGAACAGATGAACAAATGCATGTTGTGCGGCAAATGCCGCCTGGTGTGTCCTCGTGGAATCAATACGCGGGCCGTGGTGATGCTCATCAAACGTAAACTGGGGGATTTCTGACGATGAATTTTTACGCGACATTCTCTATTCCGTTCATCGTGGGCGTCGTGACGATGTTCGTCGTTCTGATCGTCAAATACGGCTCCTGGATCTTCGGTCTTTCGGCTGCCGACCGCATGCGGATCGTCAAGGGCATTCCTTCGCGGCAGACGCCATTGGCGGTCTGGGAAGTGGTGCGCGAATCGCTGCTGCACCGCCGCATCTTCAAGGTCAATCCCTTGCTGGGCTATATGCACATGAGCCTGGCCTTCGGATGGTTCCTGCTGATCGTCGTCGGATGGATCGAAACGGTCGCCTACCTGGGGTTCCGGTACGTTCCGCTGCATGGGCATGTCTTTTTCAAATATTTCGCCACGGAACTGCCGCACAAGCCGGTCTTCGATTTCCTGATGGATCTGCTGCTGCTGTTCGTACTTTCGGGCGTGACGCTGGCTTTCGGCAAGCGTATCTATTCGCAGGCGATGGGCATGCACCGCACGACCAGGCACGTACTGGGCGACCGAATCGCCCTGTCGGTGCTGTGGCTGATCTTCCCGGCCCGCCTGCTGGCCGAAAGCATCACCTGCGCTCTGCACGGCGGCGGGGGATTTCTCACGGGTACGATCGGCGAGTGGATGGCGCATCATGTCAATCCGATCGTCCTGCAGACGCTGTACGAGCCGTTGTGGTGGGCCTATTCGATCTGTCTGGGGCTATTTTTCATAGTGCTGCCCTTCTCGCGTTATATGCATATCTTCACCGAAATTCCCCTGATTTTTCTGCGCCGCTACAAGCTGCATTCGACCGAGAAGGAGGGATCGTTCGACCGTTTTCAGACCGATGCCTGCTCGCGGTGCGGCATCTGCATCGACCCTTGTCAGTTGCAGAGCGAATTGGGGATCGACGACGTGCAGTCGGTCTATTTCCTGCGTGACCGGCGGTATAACCACCTGCGTCAGTCGGTGGCGAACAACTGCCTGATGTGCGGCCGCTGCGAACAGCGCTGTCCGGTGGGGATCGAACTCAATACGCTGCGTCTGAATTCCCGCGACACGATGCGCAATACGCCCGATGAGAAGCGCTACGAGTATTTTCAGGGGGTGGACCGTTCGGCCGGCGAGGGCCGCGTGGGTTATTTCGCCGGGTGTATGACCCTGCTGACGCCCCGTATCCTGTTGGCGATGGAGCGGATTTTCAAGGCTTCGGGCGAAGAGGTCTGGTGGGCGGACAAGGAGGGCGGCGTTTGCTGCGGCCGGCCTCTGAAGCTCTCCGGTGAAACCGATTCGGCCCGCAAGATGATGGATTACAACATTGCGCTTTTCCGCAAGCACCGGATTACGACGCTCGTCACTTCGTGCCCGATCTGCCTGAAGGTATTCCGGGAGGAGTATCATCTCGAAGGAATCGAAGTGCTGCACCATTCCGAGTATATGCTGCGATTGATCCGGGACGGCCGCCTACAGCTTCGCCGAGGGGCGCAGACATTCACTTACCACGACCCCTGCGAACTGGGACGCGGGAGCCGTATTTACGACCAGCCGCGCGAGGTGATCGAAGCGGTGGGCGTGCTGCTCGAACCGGCCCAGACGCGGGAACACGCCCTCTGCTGCGGCTCTTCGGTGGCCAATACGGCGATTTCGGACGCGCAGCAGCTTCGCTTGGCGCGTTCCGTGGCGAAGGAGTTGAGCGCTACGGGAGCGGGGACGATCGTAACGGCTTGTCCACTTTGTAAAAAAGCTATCGCACGCGGAGCTGACGGCCGGGAGGTGCTGGATCTAGCCGAGGTCGTGGCGGCTGCTTTAGTGTCGAAGACAGTGGCGGCTGTGCCCGACAAGGGCGTCTGACGTTCGTCTGCTCCCGATGGTATGTCCGGATGGAGCGGTGAGGAGGCGTATGAAGTAGGGTTTCTATGAGAAGGCGCTGTTGTGGCAGAACATCGTTGTAGAGCCGTATTGCGGAATTTTTCTGGGGTCGGGGAAGTATATTCGCTAATTTTTCGTATATTCGAGTCGTAGGGAATGGAGTCGGATGGCTTTTATCCGGCATTTAAAAAATCGAGCCATGAGTAAATACGGTTATGACGATACGAGACAGACGCGTTTTCGTCGGCTTCTTTTGGGAATGGGAGTCGCAATGCTTCTGTTCTTTTTGCTGTTGAAAATCTTTTTTGCGGAGCAATTGCCATTTACCTCGCTCCATTGGAAACTGATATTCGGCTATTTTCTTTTGTTGTCTGTTGCGGTACTGGTCTATCCTGTGTTTCGGAAGATGCGCGATCAGGATCGGTGGTCTATTCAGAATGGAGCGATCGAGATCGAGGAGGGAGTATTGCACCTCTCCGTGGTCCGTGGTCGAGAGACCCGACGGTTGAATGTCGAGATAAAGAACCTGAAGATCGTTACGAGCGATGATGTTCGGATTCGGATCGATACTCCGGTCGGACAGCTGACGATCAGTGCCGACAAATTCGTAACTCCGGAGGAGTATGCGAGCTTTCAGGCGGAATTGATTGGTGCCGGCTGCAAGCGCGAGGAGTGATTCATCGGCTTGAAGGCCTGCTTAATCGGTATTTGTTTTTGGGTTTATTGTCGAAATATTTGGCAGAACCATTTTTTTGTTTTATCTTTGCAGTCACAAAAGCGGAATATTCGCATCGAATAAACGATATATCGCGGGATGGAGCAGTTGGCAGCTCGTCGGGCTCATAACCCGAAGGTCGGAGGTTCGAGTCCTCCTCCCGCTACTAAAGTGGACAATTCGAGAGAATTGTCCACTTTTTTTATATTGATGATTTTTAATGGAAATGAGGTCTAATGATTGTGTTTTGTTCTTTATCTAATTGTTTTTTGATATCATGAAAAAAGTATTCGTTGTATTCTTGTTTATTTTTTCAACCGTTTCCACTTTTGCGCAAAGTGAAGGCGAGAGTGTTAAGCCAATAGGGGGAATTACTTTATATCGAAATGTTTCATTGGCGGCAATAGAACAGAACAATTATTTAGATGTGATTGTTAAATTTAAGGCAGCAGAACTTGGTGATTATTTTACCAATGGAGTCAAAGTAGTTGTTGTGGATAATAATACGGGTAAAAAGATTTATAGGAAGCGATTTTCTAAGTCTTATCTTTATGTGTTTTCTGATGGTACAATAGAAGTTGGTAAAGGGAATGCTCTTACCCAAATTATATTATTTAAATATAAGGATGGAAGTGGTTGGGGGATGATATTAAAGGAAAGAGGCATTTATTAGTTTCGTGGAAATATTATATATTTAGTCTTTCTATCTTATGTTAAAGCGTCCGGTTTACCTCTGGCGCTTTTTTTATATTTATAGAGGTGAAATTATTGGTAAACGAAATTTTTTGTTGAAAAAATAGTACTATGTATTGCATGGTAATTACTTTTACATTATATTTGTAGTGTGATAGAACTGTAAAGAATATACAACTCATTTATTAATGATAGATATTGACCATGAAAGAGACTATTAGCGTAAATTTGGCTTCCCAGGCATTTACTTTCGACAAGGATGCTTACCGTCGGTTGAAGGAGTACCTGGATGCGATCCGTCGGCGGTTGCCGGCCGGTGATCCGGAAATTCTCAACGATGTGGAAGCCCGACTGGCAGAGATTTTCCGGTCCAGGATTTCATCGCCGATGATGGTCGTTACCCTTCAGATGGTGCAGGGGGCGATGGCGCAAATGGGCGATCCTTCGGAATTCGGCGAGCTGCCGACCGGGGAGAAGCGAGACGAGGCGTCCGTGGATGCGGAGAGTGCCTCGTGCGTCAGTTCCCGGCACTTGTACCGTTCGCGGACGAATCGTTCGATCGCAGGCGTGTGCGGCGGAATCGCTGAGTTCTTCGGGATCGACTCGACGATCCTGCGCCTTATCACGCTGTTCCTGATTCTTTTCGGCGGTCTGTCGCTGTGGGTTTACATCATCCTGTGGATCGTGATTCCGTCGGAACCTTTGAATTGTATCTCTTCGAAATCTAAGAATCTGTTTTGAATTTTATAGATGAGTTGAACATTCGCTGTGAGAAAGTGTTTCGGCTTCTTTGAGCCTCTTTTCGGTATCTTCTTTTTTAGCTGGTTTTGAAAATAGCCCGCAATTTACGGCAACTACCCAAAAAGAATCTACTCGAAAACGGCTTTCGAATAATCTCGAATAAAATTCAAACAGCTTCTAAAAATGGAAATCTATGAAAGCAGAAAGAAATCATGCGAGATTGTACCGTTCGTCGGACGATGTAGTCATTGCCGGTGTGTGCGCCGGAGTAGCCGATTATTTGGGACTCCCGTCGGGAAAGGTGCGGCTGGCGACGCTGCTCCTGGTACTGGTCGGCGGTTTGTCGATTTGGGTTTATATCCTGTTGTGGATCGTCGTACCCAAAGGTCCCAAACGGCTCGAAGGGAATTCCCGGTAGGCCGAATCCGGGACAGCCCGGAAACTGCCCGGGGAAAGAGTTGCGTATTTCCGATATGCGGACCGGACCCGGAGCTGAAACATGAAATAAGAAATTCAATGTATAAACAACGATGATATGGTTGAGGATAACGTAAAGGCGCAGATGCGCAAGGGTATTCTGGATTACTGCATCCTGGCGATCCTCTCGCAGGGGGATTCTTATGCTCCGAAGATCATCGCCGAACTCAAGGAGGCGGAGATGATCGTGGTCGAAGGGACGCTGTATCCGATCCTGACGCGGCAGAAGAATGCGGGCCTGCTCACTTACCGGTGGGAAGAGTCCCCGCAGGGACCGCCCCGCAAGTACTATTCCCTTACGGACAAGGGGCGGGAGTACCTGGCTTCGCTGGATGAAGCGTGGGAGGAACTGGTAGGACAAATTCAAATGATTCGCCACCGGGAAAACGACCCGGCATAACCGATTGATTAATTAAAAAACTGAAAACGATGAAAAAATTGATGATGGCCCTGTTGGCAATGATGGCCGTTCTGTTCGGTACGACAGCGTGCGGAGGCAGTATCTTCGGTCAAACCCGGATCAAGGGAAGCGGAAATCTGATAACCCGCACCGTGGCGGTCGGAAACTTTCATACCATCGATGCTTCGCGCGGAGTGAAGGTCCTGCTTACCGACGAGCCCGGCGATATCGAAATCTGTGCGGATGATAACCTGATCGAGTACGTGCGGGTCGGGATCGATGGTGGCGAGTTGAAGATTACGGTCGCTCCTCGCATTCATGCAGTGCCTTCGGAGCAGATCCTGGTGCGCGTACCTTACAACGGAAATATCCGCAAATTGGAGGCTTCCTCCGCTGCGAAGATCGTGGCCAAGACACTCTTTACCGGCAGAATGCTGGAGATCGAAGCGTCGAGCGCAGCCAGGATCCGTGTGGATGCACAGGTCGAAACGTGTGAAATCGACGCTTCGAGCAGCGCTAAAGTCGTGGCGCAGATCGATGCGGACCGTCTGGAAGCGGATGCTTCGAGTGCATCGTCGATTCTGTTGCAGGGGGCGGTGCAGAAAGCGGTGTTCGAAGCCTCTTCCGCTGCGTCGATCGATGCCCGGAAGCTGGTCGCACACTTCTGCGAGGCGGAGGCGTCGAGCGCTGCCGATATTCGGGTCTATTGCGAGCAGGCTTTGCAATCCCGAACGTCGAGCGCCGGAAGCGTTTCCTATGCTGGACCGTGCAGTGTGAATTCTGCCGATACGAGCGGCGGTTCTACTCGCGGTGCAGCGAATAACGAACTCAAATAGACCGATCGCGATGAAAGAGGTTAAGAAATGCAGTATTTCGGGGATTGCCTTCACGATGGAGGCCGATGCCTTTCAGGTGCTTTCGCGTTACCTGGAGAGCTTGAACGATACGTATAGAAATACCGACGGCGGAAAGGAGATCGTCGAGGATATCGAGGCCCGTATCGCCGAGCTGATTCTCTCGCACCAGGATAATTCTAAAGTGGTGGAGCTATCGTTGGTCGAGGAGATTATCGCTCAAATGGGGTCTGCCGAAGCCATTCGGGAACAGGAGGGCCGTGAAGCCCCGCGCGGCGAAGGCCGGATTCCGCGTCGCCTGTACCGGGATATGGACCAGGCGCGCCTGGGCGGTGTCTGTTCGGGTGTGGCCAAGTATTTCGGGACCAGTCCCACGTGGATCCGTCTGCTGATGTTCCTGCCGCTCATTCTGTTGCTGTTGTTGGGATGGATTCCGTTTTTCTGGTGGCTTGTGCCGCTGATGAGCAACTTGCTCGGCGTGTTCTTTATTTGCTACCTGATTATGTGGTTCGCTGTACCGGCAGCCCGTACTGCGCGTCAGAAGCTCGAACAAAACGGACAGCGGATTACCGTACAATCCATCGAGGAGGCTTCGGCGGCGAATCACGATGTCGATGCCGATGCCAAACCGGTCGTTGCCAAGGCCGTTTATGCCTTGGGGCAGGTCGTCCTGATTGTATTGAAACTCCTGGCCGGCTTGCTGGTATTCGGGTTGATTCTGGGTGCATGCGCATTGATTATCGGTCTGTTTGCTGTCGGGATGGCCGGTCCGGAGGTTGTGTCTATCGATGCGGGCATCTGGACGGTGTCGCTGGGGATTATGACCGCGTTGGTGCCGGTGCTGTTGCTGATTTATGTGTTGATGTGCCTGATTGCTTCCCGCAAACCGAGCCGCCGGGCCGTCCTGACGACTTTCCTAATCTGGATATTGATTATTATCGGCCTGGGTGTTTCTGCGGTCCGGGAGCGTGAGCGGGGATATGAATGGTATGAGATAAGGACGGAAAGCTACGATCCGGATATGGAATTACCGGCTTTGCCGGACCCCGGATCTGCCGATAACTCTTTGTTAAGAGTGGATACACCCGAAGGCATGGTTGATTTGAGTGCCGGGGAAGGCCGGGTGAAGATCGCGGTGGAGGATAAGGAGGACGGTGAGAAAGTCGATATCCGTGTCGGTTCGAAAGGCGTGAAGATTACCGCGACGGAACCTGCGGCCGAATGCGATGATTTTGATTGATTTTGAATAAAAGCGTTGATCGAAATAAAAAGTTTTTTCAGGTCGGAGCCGGATCTTTTTCCTGAGGGAAAAGTCCGGCTCCGGTTTTTGTGGCGGACCGAAGGAGCACGCCGCAAGGCATATTGCACGGAAGTTGTGTGGCGGAAGGTGCGGACGTTCGGAATTTCCCGGCTCCGGCGGAGCGGGACTGCCGCGTGCGACGGTCGTTTCCCTCGGAGTAAAGTTGCGGAGGACGGTTGTTTTTCGTATATTTGACTTCGTCCAATATACTCGCGCTCGGCCGAGCTAAAATAAATTTTGCTCGGCACTCGACTTATTCGTATATTTGGCTTACCCCGAATATACTCCCGCTCGACAAAACCGAATAAAATTCGCTTTTGTTCTCGACTTATTCGTATATTTGAACGTTTTTTCAGTAAAAAGAAAAAGTATGGCTGCAATTAAGTGTATCGGAGTGCTGACTTCGGGGGGCGATGCTCCCGGGATGAATGCCGCGATCCGTGCCGTGACGCGTACGGCGATCTATAACGGGTATTCCGTAAAAGGTATCATGCGCGGTTATAAGGGATTGGTCGATGACGAAATCATCGACCTGCAATCGGATTCCGTGAGCAATATCATCCAGCAGGGCGGCACGATGCTGAAGACGGCCCGCAGCCAGGAGTTTATGACCCCTGAAGGGCGCCGCCGGGCTTATGAGAATATGAAGCGCAGCGGTATCGATGCGTTGGTGGTGATCGGCGGGGACGGTTCGTTGAAGGGCGCCTGTATTTTCGCTCAGGAGTTCGATGTGCCGATCGTCGGCCTGCCGGGTACGATCGATAACGACTTGGGCGGTACGGACGCTACGATCGGCTACGATACGGCGCTCAATACGATCGTCGAGGCGGTGGACAAACTGCGCGATACGGCTTCCAGCCATGAACGCCTCTTCTTCGTCGAGGTTATGGGACATACGGCCGGCTATCTGGCGTTGAACGGGGCGATCGCTTCGGGAGCCGAAGCCGCGATCATTCCCGAGATGGACACGGAGGTCGATCAACTGGGCGAGCTCATCAACCAGGGATTCCGCAAAAGTAAAAATTCGGCGATCGTGCTGGTGGCCGAGAATCCCGCTACGGGCGGTGCCATGGGGCTTGCCGAACGCGTGAAGCAGGAGTTTCCGCAGTACGATGCCCGGGTGACTATTCTGGGACATATCCAGCGGGGCGGGTCGCCGTCGGCAATCGACCGTATCATGGCTTCGCGTATGGGCGAAGCCTCCATCGAGGCGCTTATGGAGGGGCAGCGCAATGTGATGATCGGTATGAGCAACGGCCAGATCGTCTATGTTCCCTTCTCGCGTGCTGTCAGCCACGACCGGACTATCGATCGCGGAGCGGTGGATCTGGTGCGCATCCTCTCTATCTGACATTATTTTCGAACAATACTGACTTCATGAAACGCGTAATAGGAATAGGAAACGCTCTGACAGACATGTTGGTCAATCTGAAGACCGACAAAGTACTCGATACGTTCAATTTGCCGAAAGGTTCGATGAGCCTGGTGGATGCCGCCTTGCAGACCGAGATTTCGAAATCGGTCGCCGGTCTGCCTTACTCGCTCTCGCTCGGAGGATCGGCCGGCAATACGATCCGGGCGATGGCCCGTTTGGGTTGCGACGTGGGCTTTATCGGCAAGGTGGGAACCGACAAGACGGGAGATTTCTTCATTCAGGCTCTTGAGAACCTGGGTATAGAACCCTTTATTTTCCGGGGAAAGGAGCGCTCGGGACGGTGCGTGTCGCTCATTTCTCCCGACGGGGAACGGACGATGGTGACATTCCTGGGAGCTGCGCTGGAGTTGAGTGCGGCAGAGGTTACGCCTGCTATTTTCGAAGGTTACGACTGTCTCTATATCGAAGGTTATCTGGTGCAGGATCACGAGTTGATTGCCGGTGCGGTCCGTACGGCTAAAGCCTGCGGTCTGAAGGTAGCGATCGACCTGGCGAGTTTCAATGTCGTGGAGGCCAACCTGGAATTTCTGCGCTCGCTCATTCAGGATTACGTCGATATCGTTTTTGCCAACGAGGACGAAGCGAAAGCCTTCACCGGCGAGGGCGAGCCGCTCAATGCCTTGCAGATGCTTTCGGAGCTGTGCGAGCTGGCCGTCGTGAAGGTCGGTATCAAGGGGGCTTTGATCAAGCGGGGCAGCGAAGTGGTCCACGTGGGGATCATGGCCGCAGCCAAGCGGGTCGATACGACGGGTGCGGGCGATCTGTATGCTGCCGGATTCCTCTCCGGGTTATGCGAGGGGCTGACGCTGCGTCAGTGCGGTACGATCGGTGCCATCGTCGCCGGGAAGGTGATCGAAGTGGTCGGAACGACTTTCAGCGAGGAGGCGTGGCAGCACGCTTTCCAGCTGGTCGAGAAGGTCCGGTCGGAGAAATACCTGTTCTAAAGGGAACAAGTGTCGTAAAAAGAGAAGGGTGACTTTTACAGTCACCCTTTTTTCAATATTCCCCGTGTGATCTGCCTCCGCATCAGGAGCAGATAGCGGGCTTTGGGGACGGAGAACCGCAACAGGAAGCCGAGAGCCAACAGAAGCGTTGCGCCCCACTTGACAGCCTCGCCCGATAACAGACGTACGGTTTGCCCCCTCATTCCGGCTCGCAGACGCTGGGTGCGTCCGACCTGGCAGCATAGCGATTCGAAGTATTCCCGGGAGGTCTTTCGCGGCGGAATGATATGCCACATGATTGCCGTCGGAACGTAGTAGCAACGCTCTCCGGCATCTGCCAACCGCTGAAAAAGATCGCTCTCTTCGCCTCCGATCAGTTGCTCGCCGGTCCGCCCCAGCGAAGGGTCGAAGGCGCCGTATCGTTGGACCGTCGAACGCCGCAGGGCCATGTTGCCGCCGCCGGGAATACGTCCTTTCGGAAACGGGCGGATCTTTCGCCCCAGGTCGATCGGATTGGCTATCGGACGTTCGGTATAACTCGACATCCAGACCGGGCGTCCCGCAGGATATTCGGGTATGATAGGGCCTCCGGCCGATGCGGCGTCGGGGTAGGCGTCGAAGAGGGCGACGTACGAAGAGATGAACTGTTCGTTGATGCGTTCGTCGTCGTCGATGATGGCGATGTATTCGCCCCGGCTTTCGTCGATACCCCGGTTGCGGGCATGGGAGAGCCCCTGCCGGGTTTCGGTCACGATCCGCAGGTTGATTGCGGGATGTTCTGTTGCGAACGCTTCGAACCGGGCGAGCGTGTCGTCCTGCGAATTGTTGTTCACGACGATGCACTCCCACTCTGCGGCCGGAAAATCCTGCCGCACGACCGACCGGAGCGCTTCGACGAGCGCTGCGGAACGGTTGTAAGTGGCGATGATGAGCGATAATCGGATCATAGGGCAAAGATAGTGAAAGCCGAGAGAAAACGGGAACTTGTTCCCAATTTTCCGAGGCGTATCCTATCTTCTACAAAGATAGTGAAAGGTGAGGGCAATCGAACATTTATTCGAGCTTTGCCGAGTTTTCTTATTTGGGCCGACGGTTATGGTCCGATATACTTTCCCGGATGAAAAATACCCCTGCAGTTCGGGCAGGGGTATTCGGTCCGGCGGAATCGGTTTATTTCCGAATGACCAGGTATTTCGATATGCTCCAGAATTTTGCGGGATCGGTGATTTCGAGCGTTACCAGTTTGTCTTCGCCCGGTGTGAGCGTGTAGCTCTCTTTGGGGTGCGAGGTGAGCAGTTTGGGCTTTTTGCTGCCCGTTTCGATTCGGGTCAGATTCCGCAGGTCGGCCGATGTGAATGCCGATTTGTCGAAGTCGCCATCCATGATGCTCTTGGTTTTGAAGAGTCCGTTGCCTTCGACGATGCGAGCCTCCTTGAGCTGCTTCATATCGGCGATGCAGAACCAGACGACATTGAGCTGGCTATCCTGTTCCTCGATCGTAGTTTTTTGGCTGGCAGTGACTTCGTTCAATCCGGCGATGTCCTTGTTGAGCTCCTCGACCGTACCGGCGAGCTCCTCGATCTCAATGTTTTTTTGGGACAGCTCGGTCTGAAGCGATTCGATCTGTGCGACTTTCCGGGTCATTTCTTCCTGCAGACGTTTGATCGTCCCGGCCAGCGAAGCGTTCTTGCGGCCGCTTTGTGCGAATTGTGCTTCGAGTTCGGCGATTCGCTCCTTGTTTTGGAGCAGGATACCCTTGATTTGGTTGATCTGCGATACCATCTGTTGTTTTTTGTCCAGCGGCTTGTTTTCGATGTCGCTTATTTGAGTCATCACGCGGTCTTCGACTTCGCGGATCGACTGAAATCCGGTTTCGATCTCATTGAGGATTTCCAGCGTTTGATCGTACTTTTGCTCGACGGTGAGCAGCGAGTCCCGTTGGGCGAGCAGGGTCTGGTATTTTCCCGATTTTTCGACGCATGACACTGCGGTCAGCGCTACGGCTGCGAGAGCCAGAATAAGTCTGAATGTCTTCATTGGTATTGGAATTTGGTTTTTGCAATTAGAAATATCCAATCGTGTGCCATTGTATTCAAAATGTTGATTGATAATTTGTTGTTGCGATATTCGTGTGGCCGATGACTGTGGAATCGTGCCCCAAATGTGTGGAAGTTGTGTGGAAACGGGCAGTTTTCGGACTGTGTATCGCGGTGCAGTCGGATTTCCGATAAGCGGAGGCGGAAGTTTCGGATAAATTGCAAAGCCCCGGCCTATGAAAAGCCGGGACTTCGTTCGATGTTTACGATTCGGGGATTATTTCAGGACTTTCAACAGTTCGGGCAGCAGGCAGGAAATCGTATTCTCGTTCTGTGCCGTGTAGAAGTTGCCGTCGATGACGGCTTTTTCGTCCGTTCCGATACAGCTTTTGACGACCGGTTTGAGGAACGGATGCAGGGCCACCCGTCTGCCCTGTGCGATGCCGAGGTTGTCGAAGAGCAGTGCTGCGGCGCAATGCCCTGCGATCGTTTTTCCCTGGTCCGCAAAATTTTTGATGACGCTCAACATATCCACGTTGTAGGGTTTGTCTGCGTTTTCCGCGAATTTGGGCATGGCGTCGCCGCAGGCGAATACGAGGGCGTCGTATTCGTGTTCATGGCCTTTGAGTGAGGCGATTATATCGTCCGTCTGGAGGCGAAGCCCCGAGTTGGTTTTTACATTCGTGGTATCCGCTACCGCGAATGTCCTGAAGGGAATGCCGTTCTCGAAGAAGGTTTCCAAATACTGAAACAAGCCCGATCCGTTGACGGGGTTTACGACCAATACAGCTACTTTCTTTGCCATAATTTTTGAGTTTTTTATAGTTATTAATGATATGTTAGTTACTTTTGTAGTGCAAACATAAAATAAGTAATCGGGTTCTGCAAGAGGTGATTTTTTGGTAAGCGAGTTACAAAAAGGTAACCGATGTTGAACGACAACGAGATAAAACCGCAAAATAATGAAAACTTTTTTACACGAGGGAATTTGCCCGATTCGGGATATCTTGAGCCGCCTCGGTGACAAGTGGTCGCTGCTGGTGCTGACGACGTTGTATTCGAACGGGACGATGCGTTTCAACGACATTCAACGTTCGCTCGGGGATATTTCGCAGCGGATGCTGACCGTCACCCTGCGTTCGCTCGAAGCGGACGGGCTGGTCCACAGAGAGGTCTATCCCGAAGTGCCGCCCCGTGTCGAGTATCGTTTGACCGATTCCGGGGGCGATCTGATGCCGTATCTGAACAGTCTGGTGGAGTGGGCGTTGAAGAACACGCCGGCCATTTTGGAACGGCGTGCGCAGGCGGTGCGGGCGAAGTGATTTGCCGGAGGTATAAAACAAGTGTTTGCAGCGGGCTCGGATGCCGTGCTGCAAACACTTGTTTATCGGTAGGGGAGGCTTTTCCTACAAGCTGTCTCCGAAATCCTTGCGGAATTTCTCCATCAGGCGTGCCGGCCAGTCGGTGGTCGGTTCCAGACCGCCCATGAAGAAACGGAGCACGGGCGGCTCGTAGGTGAAGCGCAGACCGCCGATCAGGTGACGGTTCTCGTAGAGCCACTCCAGACGGTCGATGACGTATTTGATCTGGGAAAGCGTGAATACGCGGCGCGGGCAGGCGAGGCGTACCAGCTCGACGTCGGCCAGGATCTCTTTGCCGTTCTCGTCGCGGACGCTCGATACCGTACCGCGCTCCATACCGCGTACGCCCGAGCAGAGGTAGAGGGCTGCGGCCAGTGCTCCGGCGGGGTACTCCTCCTGCGGGATATGCTCGCAGAATTTCATGGCGTCCAGGTGTCCGCCCAGGACGCCGGCCGGAGTCACGACGGGAATGCCTTTCGGATCGAGCGTGTTCACCAGGTAGCGGATGTCACTAGTGTTCACTAAAAATTATGGACGCTTAAAAATTAAATAAACTTGGTTTACTTGAATCACATCGTTCATTGACGTTGTTGATATTTGATTTGTCAAAGAGTTCTTTGAGATTAGTCTTGTCAGTAAGTGAGATTCCTACAATTTGGAGGATTTCATAAACCGACCGTTCCAATTTCATATTGTGCTTTACACATATAATTAGACAGTAAGTAATTACGGCACAGTAGATTTGTATTCTGACAGCATTTTCACTCGTACCCCAGAACTTCTTGATTTTTAGATGTTGCTTCAACCATTTAAAAAAGAGTTCAATATTCCAACGATTGTGGTAAAGTTCTGCAATGACCGATGCAGGAAGTTCAAAGTTGTTTGTCAAGAACATGAATTCACGACCTTGTTCCTCATCAAGATAAACCACTCTTCTGAGTGTAGCTGGGTAATCTTTACTACTCTTATAGACGACAAACTCAATGGTAGAGTCGGATAAAACATTCTTTGGAAGCCTCCGTTTCCATGAGATTTGTTTGAACTTCAAGTTCTTCTTCGCACGTATTACAAACGTTGCTTCTATCTGCTCTATCTTGTAGAGATTGGCGAAGTCGTTGTACCCACGGTCGAAGATGTAATACGCCCCTTTTCGTATGGTATCTCAGGCATTACCTTTATATCACTGGTTGCCGCCACCGTGATATGAAAGAAAGCTGGGACTTGGGATTCAATATCATACAGCGTATGTACTTTGATTCCGCCCTTATGCTTACGAAACTTTGCCCATTGGAATACTTCAAGACATAAATCTATCGTTGTGGAGTCAAAGGCATATACATGACCGGTAAATCCGAACATCTTCTCGGTACTCTTGGAACGTGCCGCCGCCACCAAATGATAGGCGTATTCTTCAAAAATCCGATAGTCACGACCCTCATTCGCTTTAGCAAGATTGCTTCGGGTAACGGACTTGCCCATACCCAAGTGGTATAATTTGCTCCAATGAACTTCAAGAGCAATGATAAGGTCGCGTAAGCTTTCGCTTTTTGAGAGTTGTCCGAACATCATTACAAGTAACTGATTCCAGCAGGTGAATGACTTTACGTATCTGTCTCCCTGATACTTAGCAGATAAACGATTGAACTTGTTGCGGTCAAGAAATTGAACTAATTGAGCAAAAACGTATTTGTCTTTAAACATAACAGTCTGATGTAGACTGCAAAAGTAAATTCAAGTCCGTTTGCAAGAAAATCTCTTGTAACAAATTAAATATCAATCATTTCAAAAAAACTATAGCGATTTTTTAGTGGATACTAATGAGGCAAAATAATAAAACAACCACAAAAAAATCCGACACCATGAATTACGAAGAAATAAGACGACGCATTAGTATTCGGGCTTACCTCGCGGTACGGGGAATCAAACCCCGGTGAGAACGCGGCAACCGGGGCATGTACCTCTCGCTGCTGCGTGAGGAACGTACTCCCAGCTTCAGTGTCAGTTACGACAAGAACCTCTGGCACGACTTCGGAACGGGCGAGGGCGGCTCAATCATCGACCTTGTGCCCCGTATGGAGGGTTGTGCCGAGGGCGAGGCCGTCTAAAAGCTCGTAGTAGGCGAACACGAACGCTTGTATCCCTTTCCGACCAATCGCAAAAGACAGGCTGACCGGAAGCGCTCCGCCTTGCTATCCTCTCCGACCGCGAACAGATCCATCCGGCATTGGTCAGCTATCTCACGGGGCGAGGCATAGACCCTGCCATCGCCCGGACTTATTGCCGCGAGGTGCGTTACACGATCGGCGGCAAAGAGTATTTCGCCGTCGGTTTCCGCAACGACGCCGGAGGGTGGGAGCTCCGCTCCGCACGGTTCAAAGGCGGCTCCTCGCCCAAACATATTACGACACTTGACAACGGCAGCGATATGGCAATGGCGTTCGAGGGATTTATCGACTTTCTGTCCTATCTCTCGCTGAAAGGAACCCGTTACCGTCGATTGACAGCATCGTGCTCAACTCGGTGGTGAATCTGCACAAGGCTGTTTCGTTCTTCTCGCGCCACAGGGTCGTCCATGCCCTCCTCGACAACGACGACGCAGGGCAGAAAGCGTTGGCCCGACTGGGAGAATCCTTACCCTCGTCCGAAGTGATCGACCAGTCCGTTTTTTACCGCGACCACAAATACCTGAACGAATACCTGCAAGAGAAGCAGCACCAACAAGTGCAGCGCAAACAGCAACCACACGGGCATAAGGTGCGATAGCCCGATACCGGGGGGGCGTCGGACGAGCGGAGGGAGTGGCAAGGAAACTTCAAGGCTTGCCTTGATATAGCGAACTATAACTACCGGCTGCGCTTCGGTAGTTGTGGGCACTTCCGAGGGATTCAGGGCTCTGCCCTGAAAACCCGCGAGGGTCCTGCCTTCAACCCGGCAAAGGGTTTACTCCTCTGCACTCCCGCGGCGGTCTTTCGGACTGATGACCGCCGGAAGGCCCGCACAAATGTAATCATTGCATTCATTTCACAAATGGGAAGAACGTCTTTCAGACGCTCTTTCCATAACACTGACAATTATGGCAAAGACATCCATCAACATAAAGCCCTGCCTTGAGCGGGGCGCACAACAGACGGTTAGCGGAATATCTCGCTAATATCCGCAAGGGAAAGATCTACATCCGTACCGACCTCATGGCGAAAAACGAGGAATGGGTATCGCCTGAACTGGGCGATACCTCGCTTGAAGAACGAACAGGCTGATAGCTGCAATAGTCAAGAAAAAGACAGGCCGGGCTGTGCAGACCAAAGACCGGGAACGGGTGAACAAGAAGACGGGCAAGGTAACCGTAGTCCGTGACAGCACGCCAATCAAAAAGGGCGTGGTGGTCGTCAAGGAAGATACCGCAATGAAGCAGTTGCAGCGTTTCTGCGATGTGTGTAAGGTGCGATGGGGCATTACGCCGTTGCAAATCTTCATATACCGCGACGAGGGACATTACGAAATGCCCGACGATGAAACCTCATGGAAGCCGAACTACCACACCCATATCGTGTGGGACAGGATGAACCACAACACGGGCAAGTCTTGCAAACTCTTGCCGCAGGACATGAGCGAAATGCAGACCATATGGGCCGAAGCGCTCGGCATGGAACGCGGCACGTCCAAAGTGCAGACCGGACGTGAGCATCTGGAACGGACGGACTACATTATCGCCAAGCAGAAGCAGGAGGCCGAGAAAACCCGGATAGCCAAAGAACAAGCCGAAGCGGAACTGAAAGCGGTAAAAGGAGAGCTGAGAACCGAGAAGCTGAAGAACTCCACCGCCGAGGTAGGTACGACCATCCTCGACGGTATCGGCTCGAGGATCGGCACGTCGAAAGTCAAGCGGCAGCAACAGCAGATAGATGACCTTACCCAAAAGAACGAACGCCTGCACTCCGAGATACGGAGGCTGAACAAGACGATAGACAGGGAGAGGCGGGAGCATGAACAGACCGCCAAAAGACTGCAAGGCGAGATAGACCGCATTTACGGTTGGTTTCCCGACACGCCTCAGCTTATCCGGAGGGGAGAGTATTGCAGGGAGATAGGCTTCACGGACAAGATGGCCTGCGACCTCGTGAATATGCTGCCTGTCCATTTCTCCGGAAAGCTCTATTCATCGGAGCATTCCCAGCACTTCGAAAACGAACACTCGGAAGCCCGGCTCCTGCGGGATGAAAAAGGCCCTGGTGGGTTTCAACTGGTCATCGACTTGATACCCATTTTGCAATGGTTTCGGCAAAAGGCGGAAGAATTTTTGGAGCGCTTAGGAATAGAGATCAAAGACCGCGAACAGGGTCGGGGAATGTGGATGAGATAGAGTAAAATCTATTTCTGCGTATAGCTTATATGGGCAATACCCCGAATGAGTGGTTGTTCATCTGCGAATTATTTTCTATTTTTGCAACGTCGAGCGTAGTAATGCGTTCGGCAGACATACTGAAAGTGTTTTCGCACTGTCCTTGATAGAAAATCTGACAGTTTTCACAAGCAAAAGGATGGACGAACAGCACTCATTTCTTGTTTAGATTATGGCAAGGGATACGTTTAGTGTTCCCATACTCCATATCTACTCAAGTGTAGGGTATTGCGTCGTTTATTTTTGCTTGGGCTTTGTCAGAGCCTTCTATCAGATAAACGAAATCGACTCCACACTTGAACCAAATGTCGCAATTTAATCACCTGAGTATCAAATATTAGTATAGGGAATTATATAGTTATGGTACCATATAGTTCCCTATAATTGTAAGTATTAGCCTATTTTTTTCTGTGCGACTTCAATCGCATCATGTTTTAATTCGTCCTCATCTTCTACCGCATCTAATACTTTGTCTGCTAGCCACAGGGTGAGAAGTTCATTCTTGTCTATCTTGAAATATTCTGCCAATTGTATTACTTGTGTCCGTTTAGCTCGTCTGTCTCCGCGCTCTATTTTGCTGAACATCGGAGTATCTATTTCAAGCAAGGCTGCCAACTGCCTTTGTAGTACTCCGTGCTCTGCTCTTAATTCTTTTATTCTTTCTCCTAATAACATATTTCTTCAATTTACGAGTTTGACATGAATTAACCGGATTATTATTGCCCGCTATAATATGACGGAATCCGTTATAATTTCCGCTATAATTGGGGATAAACCGTCATAATCTTCCGTTATACTATTCTTTCAAAAACCATGTTCGTCCTTTCGGATAAATAAGTTTATCGGTACTTAATGTGCTAAGTATATCTCCTAACAGTCTTAATTGCTGTTCATGTGTCTTGACTTGCGGCATTACGTCTTTGACGTACTCATAAATGCTATCACGCTTGGCTCCATCTGTACCAGCATTCTTAAGATACTGCAAAATCATCTGTTTGATTTTCTCCTTATCAAGTCCTTTTTGTTTGGTATAATCTTGCAGTTGACGAGTAGCCTTTGCAATCCCTAAAGAGATTGTATAATTGGGGGCTTCGCCCTCAATGAGTCCTCTGTTCAGTAAATCCTGCGCAACATCCTCATGAATGGTTCTGCCCTTTTGGACTGCATCTAATGATATGCAGTCCCACAAGGTCAGTGAATTGTTTGTTTTGAGCAAGTTAGTGTATTGCTTATTTATCTCATTGCCGTAAATACGCACCGACACTTTCCTGTTTCTAGCATCAATTTCATAATCCGGCATTGGAAAATGACGGCGCCATTGCTCATTGAACATCTTCTTTATGCCTCTACTTACTGTATCTATCATGTTGAAATCAACCATTGCTCTGCAAAGACATTCATTGCGGAAATATGCTTGAGGTTCTTCATTGGTTAAAGCATTTTCCAACGTGCCAGGAATAAAACTCCCTGCATTGGAGTAATAAAGGTAAGTCGGATTTTCCACGAAATTGATTCGCTGCTGCATCGTATAGTCTTGATGCGCGATACAATTATGAAGTGCCTCGCGGATGGTATAGTCGTCATATTGCTTCATCGTGTCAGGGAAGAGTGTGCCTCCCGGCATTTCACGCATTGTCAGATTTTCAATCTTTGATAAAATCTCATCTACGGTTAATATAAATGGCACGGTGAAGTGTTCGTAATCCACAACATCCTGTTTTTCATCTCGCCTTGTCCAAGTCACTTGTGCAACAGCTGGACGCAACTTGAAAGCAGCTTCATATTTACCAAGAAGAATGATTGCTGCACGAGTGATTCCTCCGTTTTTCATTATGCCGCATTTTCTCAAGAATGTTTCCGCAGACCATGCATTTACCTCAGCTTCAGGTATTCTGCTGTGTACTTTCTTGAACATCATACGAGCTTTGGCTATGGCAACTTCATCAAGGTCGTCAATCGTTGCATCAGATACAATTTGTGCCGACCAATCCGTTTCGCTGAACATCGGTTCATCAAGAATTGCGCTCATGCGTTCAGTAGTCATTTCTACGAGAGAATCCTCTATTCGTTGCCATGCCTTATTATGAGCAAATACGGGCCGTTTGGGTAGATGTTTGGGAATATGTATAACCCATACTTTACGATTAGTATTATCTGTGATAAACTCATCTATATTTAGGCCTTCTGTTGAAAGGTTTACGCATCTTTCTGCTAGGCGCAATATTGCCTTTTGCCTATCATAGTTATAAGTGTCCGTTCCAACAATCTCCAATGTTTTGTCGTGAACACCAATCACAAGATGGCCTCCTTCCATGTTGGCAATAGCCGACACGTAGGAAATCACATCGTCTTTCTCATCCCCACAGAATGAGTTCTTCAAGTTCTTAAATTCCTTCCATTCGCAGCGAGTGTTCTCTTGTGGGTACTCGCGGAGAAGGTATTGCTGTAGTTCGAATTCGGTCATAGAAATATAAATTAAATAGAGCCTTTTACCCTCTTGCTCAGGAGGTCCCATTAAAGAAAGATTATTAGTGGTAGACTAATTGTTAACCACCAGATTAGATTTGCAAAATGCTTACCCATCTGCTTCTAAAACTCTTCCTTAAACGGGGATGGCTTTTTTGAACCAGCCCCTTTGTCTTGGGACTGTTCAATCTATATGCCACCGATGTTAATAAAATAATACTTATTAAACATAGTTTTATATATTTTGAATTGTTCTTGCATCACACGTTATCATCCCTGTTTGCTTCCGGGCTGGCATTTACCTACTCTCCCGCATTTGCAGTACCATCGGCATAAACGTTTTTCACTTCTCTGTTCGGAATGGCAAGAGGTGGGGCAACGCTATTATAAACACCAAATTTGTTCTCATTATTTATTCTCTTTAGAATTGTTCAAGTCAAATGACCTTTCCAATTCCAACTCTGGGCGAGTTAGAAGAATTGGCATTTCTTTCTGTTCCTCTTCCCTTACAATAATTGAAGCATTCTTTGCTCTCGTTGCTGCCCAATTTCTAAGCGCAGCAATTTGCTCCTTCATCGTTGTTGATAGTGGAACAGTTTTTGAAATTGCATCTACTAAGTGCTTACTCAGTAATTGGGGATTGTCAGGCACCTCGACATAGGCTGCAAACATAGCTTCCTTAATGCATTCTTCTATTTCTGCACCATTGAAACCTTCCGTTTTCTTGCTAAACATTTCCATCGGGTATTGAGATGGGTCTTGCCCTTTCTTTTTCAAATGGATGGCAAATATGTTTTCGCGTTCTTTCTGGCTTGGAAGATCTACAAAGAATATTTCATCGAAACGTCCCTTTCGCAACAATTCTGGTGGTAGAAGATTGATATTATTTGCGGTAGCTACGACAAACACAGGAGAAGTTTTCTCTTGCATCCATGTAAGAATTGTCGAGAATATTCTTGAAGTTACTCCGCCGTCAGTAACCCCACTTGATTGCACTCCACTCAACCCTTTTTCTATCTCATCAATCCACAATACACATGGTGCAACTGCCTCTGCTGTTGCAATCGCTTTACGAATATTGTCTTCACTACTTCCGACCACCCCCTGAAAAACTTTACCTATATCAAGCCTTAGCAAAGGCATATTCCAAAACGAAGCAATTGTTTTTGCCGTCAGACTTTTTCCACAACCAGGAACACCAAGTAAAAGCAATCCCTTTGGTTCTTGTAAGCCAAAATCTCGTGCTTTCTTCTCATAAGCTTTTTTCCTCTTAAAAAGCCAATCTTTGAGGACTTCCATACCCCCTACATCTTTCAAATTCTCATTCTTGGGGAAATAATCAAGAATACCTGACTTGCGAATAATCTGTTCCTTTTCCGATGATACTGTATAAGGTGCATTTTCTCCCAAATCATCTTTTACAGCTGCAAGACAGAAAGCAAGATCTGCTTCCATTGAGGTCATACCAAGTGCTGCATCGATCATTCTGTTTCGCATTTCAACACTAAGATTGATTTTACACTGTCGTTCAACTTGACCTAATGTCCGTTCTAAGTCAAGGCGGTCAGGCAAAGGGATGTTTAAGACTGTGACATATTTTTCAAGTTCAATAGGCAATTTATATATAGCAGAAAGGATTATTGCATGAGTGTTCGTGAATTTTGCATGCTCAGCTATCTTACGGATGTAATACTTGATTTTGTCCTCTTCAATGTAATTGCTCAGATCTTCAAGAATAAAGATATCTTTAATTTCTCTATTCTCATTCTTATAGATATACTTCAAAGTCATTTCTGGTTCATCGTATTCTTCTCCTTTATACAAAGAGCCTTCTGAGGTCTTCTCCATCAAGCCCTCTACGCAATTCCAAGTATAGATACGCACCTTCTTATTATCTGTGCGTAAAAGGTCTGCAATTCCCTCTATTTTCTGTTTTGTCCTGTCATATTCAAAACTATTCAGATAAAACACGGGGTAATATGCAGATAGCATATCTTTGATTTTTGTATAAATTGACTCCATGGCTATTTCTGTTCAATAGTTTGAATATTTACTCGGCGAGGCTTAAGCTTTCCTGCATACTTCGCAGGTATAGGTTTCTTTGTCATCACACGCTTGTTTCCTAACAGCTGTTCCAAAACATCCATTGCGTCATGAGCACGCTCATTGACATCGTTAGGCAAATAGTCGGAATCTGTTACTATCGTGCCATCTTTAAGGATGGTGAACTTTATTTGCGCAACAGGTTCCGTCTCATTTTTATCTTTAGAGCGTCCAACCATATAGAAGCTATATACCTCTTCTGAGTTTGGTGTGAAATGTTCATTCTCCTTGTAATTAAACCCTTTCTTCTTAAACTCTTGAATTAATGAGTTCTTTGCATATGTGGCATTTAATGCGTAGAATTGCTCTTGAAGTTCTAATACCTTTTGGGTGGCATTAGGCATATAATACGTGTTGTAAGTGACTTCATTTGTTGTAAGGTTCAACTTTAATGCAAACTCACCATATAGGCGAGATTTCTGCTTAGCATCCGAAACTGTTAGTATGTTATCGTGGATGGTGTATTGCCACCCCAAAACATCGCATGCGGACTTTAATACGTCCACATGCATTACCTGAGGGTTGCGCACAAATCTTGATGATTCGAATCTTGACATGTTATGATAACTTCTTTACTATTTCTTGTATATTGTTTTGATTCACTTGAGTTAAGCGTTGCTGTGTTCGCTTTTGCTTTGCAGTAAATTCTTCCTTGTGATTGAAAAGAGTAGGATACCTAAACAAATAACTGCTAATACCAATTGATAAATCAAAAGCATTATCTCTGTTACGTGAAGGCATGACTGTAAGCATTTCCATTAGTTTGACAAGTTCATCATCTTGAACTATAGCAAGCAGTTTGTCATTCATAGGAGTCTTCTTTATCTCTCGATTAATGAATGCCTGACTAAGTCTTGCTAAATACAAAGATAGACCGTCTTTAGTTGCTTCTGGATCTTCACTAAGAATATCACTTTGCTGCACAGCACCTATTGTTCTTGGGCTTGTTTGTCTTTGCTGAGGATTATTTCCCTTAAAGCCTTCCTTTCTTCCTGGGAAAATCTTCTGTTCTTTGACGTGTTCAAGCAACTGTTTGTTGTTGGAAAGAAGCTCAGCCAGTGACGGATCATCAACGGAATTTGTGTTCATGTCCTTCTCAATGATATCCAACTCATTCTTTAGCTCTATCTTTTTCTTGCTATTAACACCTATGGTATTGGCAAGAGCAACGAGTTGCTGTCCAATTATAGTCAAACGCTTACGTATAGATGAAACAATACCTTGATACTTCTTTTCTTCTAACAGTTCAACTATAGGGATATATATTTTTTTTATTTCAGAATTATCAATGCCAAGGAAGTAATCCATTCTTTCATTTTCGTAACTTTCAACAGCTTCTATACTCAATTCCTCAATTTCTTTCTTAATACGCTCTGCATATTTTTCTGCAAATTCAACTTGAAAACTAACGTATTTGCTTTTTGCTATTGATGGGTTAGCTAATGCCATTTCTTCACGTCTAACATGTGTTTGATGCTCAGAAACATAGAATGACAGGACATTGAAGCTGCCTGAAAATAGTATCTTTTGATCTCCCTTTACTTCAATGACATTCTTAAAATGAAACTCTGGCAATTGAACGTAAAAGAAGTTTGGATATTGATCTGCGAGCATTTTTATTCCTGGCTCAACTTCTTCATCCATCATAGGTTTCTCATCATTTTGGGATTGAACTGGTTCGGAATAAGCAATAAATATGCGCTTGTTTTCATCTGCCAAGAAATTCTCTATAAGAGGGCCTCTGTCATTCATAAATGCAGATTTTCTAATCCATGGACTCATAAGCCATATTTCATCTGGATTATCTTCCTTGAAAATCTTCTGCAATTCAACTTCAAATGAAACAGAGTCGTACAACGCTTTCTTATGAAGGCGATCTTTTGTCTTTACTGTTGTATTCTTGGCAGGTTTTGCAATTGAAGTTTTTTCTACTTTATTGCTCTCATTTTCAGCATTTGTTTCTTCAACTATTTGCTCCTCTTCTGCCTCTTCATCAACAAGACGCTTTTCAGCCTCGATAATGTCTAGCGAAACATTAGCTTTCGCTTCCTTTGCAGCTTCTTCATCAAGTATTTGAGTGTCAAAATTCATTTCGCACTCTAACTTTATACATTTATCCAACAACTGGGATGCCAAGGTAGCATCGCTATTGATGTATTCTGCGACAACAGGATTAAGGCTGTTTATGTTTTCATCAAATGCAAAAGCTCTAACAATACCAGTACTTACACCTTGCACAAAGCATATGTACATTTTATAGCTACCTTTATGTCCTTCTTTCCAATCTGCACTTTCTAGCAAATAACGCTCTTGGGGATAATGTACATCTTGAGCCTGTACAGCGGCATATTCTTTTATTTCATCTATTGTTAAAGACAGATCTTCACACTTAGTGTTGATAAATTTTATATGCTCATTTACTGTAGACAATGCATTTTTAATAGTTTTCCAATCAGCATGGTCTGAATCCACAAATATGTCAAAAGACTTTTGGTATGTGTCAGGACGTTCACCTTTGTCTGCATACACCTTACCTGCTTCGGTAAGAGCAATATAGTCGTCGTCACCTTCAATAGCATTAAAAGATCGAAGTCCATCCAAAGCTTTCGACAAGATTGACTTTTCTGCTTTGTCATTAACTACATCTAATCCAAGGATTTGACCAATGGTGCTAAAAGACGAATGGCCATCAATTAGCAGTATGCCAACTATTCCTTTTTCTATTGCAGAGATTTTAGCAGGTCGTTGAGTTGTACCAAAATATGTAGCCTTTACAAACTGAAGCTCGTAAGGGAAATAGCCGATGATTCTTTCCGAAATCTTTTTTTCGGCATAAACAGCTTTTGCTATCTTAGTGTCTAAACTTTCTACAATGGCAACTTGCTGTTTTTTATTTGTCTTTTGTCTCTTATTTTTCATCGTAATGCGGCTCTTAATTGTTCAACAGGAAATGTCTTCATACTCTGAATGGATGCAGCATAGTTGCTATTGCTTTCGAATTGGCGTTTGTTACCGACAACAATAAGCAATCTGCGAGCACGAGAGAAAGCAACATTTATACGCTCTATCTCTTTTGCAAAACCAATGTTATTCTTAGCATTGCTTCGGACAGTTGATACAATAATAATGTTACGCTCCATACCTTGGAATCGGTCGACGACATCAATTCTATAACCACAATCCTTATATTTGCGCTTTATTTCACGGCTTTGAGCACTATAGAATGTGATGATACCAATCTCTTTGTCTTCAGGCTTCTTTTGAGCCTTCATGAACTCATCAAAGCCTTCCGATTGTTGCAGAGCTTTCAACACCATATCAATAGCCTTCAACTCACCTTCATTTTTATAACCTGGGTTTAATCGGGTTTCTGGTGCAGTTACGTCTATCCAAATTGCATGGTATTCAGGTTTGAATATTGGTTCGAGGCTTAAGCCATGCCACCTACTTCCCTTATTGCTAAGATCAGGATCATCCATGGATTGCAAGATACCACATTTAAGACCACCTGTAGCAGCCAATTCTTCTTCGTAGAATTGCTTAATGGTATTCATGATGTCTTCATGCATACGGTACTGCGTATCAAGTGTTGAAACGATAGTCTTACGAACCTTTGCAGCCGATTCGAACAATCGCTTAAACTGTGATTCTGCCTTACGAAGTTTTTCTGCCAATTCTTTTTGGCCAATCTTTTCCAATGATGAATCAATGGTATTTTCGTCTAACATCGGAGGCAACTGCTTATGGTCACCAATGATAATAATCTTCTTACCGAGAACCAACGGAACTGCCATTTCAAGAGGAGTCGCCTTTGAAGCTTCATCCATGATAACCACATCAAAGAACATGTCATCATTTTGATTACTACCAAAAATGTCGCAATATGTTCTCATAAAATCCGTAGAACCACAAATGCTACATGTTGCTGCTACAAGATTTACATTTTTCTTGTACAACCGGCAGAATTGGCTCCGGGACTGTTGGTCTTGGTCTTCTAGTTCTTTTTTCCATGCTGATGTCGCAGTAGCATATTTAGGATCGTTAGAAATGGCATTGCAAATTCTGTCGATCCATATTTTTGCAGCATTGTCTTCATTTTGTTTAGAATCTGCAGTCCAGCTATCAATAATAGGTATAGAGAATCTTCGACCTTCTGGTTCAAGTTTATCTGGCTTACCAATACGAATCGGACGAATACCAGGCTGCCCCTGCAGTCTTTCAAGTGCATTGTCTACTGCAAGGTTCGTCTGTGATGTGAGCAGAATTTTGCATTCTGGATTCCGTCTTATTGATTGCCAAATTATTTCAGCGATAACGGTTGTTTTACCTGTCCCTGGAGGACCTTGTATCAAAGCCAAATCATTAGCAAGAACTGATTTGGCGACAGCTTCTATCTGTCTGTCATTTGGAACAGGTCTTGATATGCAGTTTTTCTTAATGTCTTCAACTGCATCTGTTATGCTAACAACGGTTTCTCCTGCATACTTAGGATCAAAAATGAAATTTTGCAGGTTTTCGTTTATCGGCTTGTGATTGAATTTTGATGAAGGGCGTAGAATACGATTCATTGCACGACTCTGACGAAGCAATTCCATTGCCTCGCCCATCGCAGGGAATTGTATGTAATCACCCTTTGTTATGTGAAGGTCACCAGAATCAATGCCATCTTCCGCTTCGGTATCAAGTTGAATTATAGCAAAGTCAATTCCTCGACGCTTGCATGTTCCAATCTTCGGACTATTATATTTCAAGAATGCACGTTGCTTGAATTTAACCATACGCTCCCTTGAACGGAATTTGCTTGAAGCAAACTCTTCATCATCGATCACTGAGACTTCGTCGTATTTCTTTCCATTTACAAAATTGACGTACTCTTCACGGTATTCAGATTGGAGTTTCTGCTCCAATTCAAGTTTAAGCGATTTATCTTCTGTAAGACTCCAAGTTGTTACACCCTTGTCGTTAGACTTTTCAAAGTTTAACTTGATACCGTGTACACCTGAGATACAATCACGAATAATCGCAATAATTTTCTCTCGTTCCTCTATAGTAGTGAAATTGAACTCAAAATCCAATCGTGTCGCATCTTTCTTCAATTTATATAAAGTGAAGTTTTTACGATTGTCTGCAAGTTCAACACCAACCTTCTCGAACAATGATTTTCTAAATTCTATATCATCACATAAGAATATAACAGAGGCAGACGGAGTGTACTTGGGAAATACAACTTCGACGTCTTCGCCTAATTGTGATTGTATAGTTTCTTTGAGAGTATTGTATTCTTCTTCTGTCTTAGGATACAAAACAATACTTGATCTTGGTACATCAACAAAGATAGACTTGTTTTCGTAATTGTTATACTTCAAGTCCGCCAAAATCATCTTGTCAATAATTGGTCTAAAAGCATATTGATATACGCTGCTTACGCGCTGATCAGGATAGTTTTTACAAACCTGATTAAACAAAGAACCAACATGTTGTGCTTGTTCGATGTCATTGAGGATCCAACAATAAGCATCTCCTTTGGGGATTGCAGAATCTATGACGATTTCTGGATTAAAACTTTGTGGACTTATCGAAGCTCTACAACTAACAAATGATAGTTTAGAAAATATCTGTTCTTGGGTAGTGAGAGGCTTTCTTGACGTAACAATATAGAAGTTGCTAGCAGCTTCTATTTTGCAGTCAAAAGACAAGTCGGATCTTACAGAATTTATGTCAAAGGAACTCTCTGATGGGTGTAAACCAACTTGAATTTGAGTTGTATTTCTGACCTCAGCAATACCCTTACACAATTTATCAACAATTAGATTCAAGATGGCAATTTCACGATCTGTAGAAGCAACGAAATCATTATCTCCTTTTTTATTAAAAGAAGATCCGAAATTATGAAATTCTTGCTCAATATCAGCAACAATAGATGCAAGCTCTTCTGGGTCAGAAAGGACTTCCAATGAGCCATGCACATAGTTTGTTACCTGCTCTTCTGCAGAATAACAGTACTCCTTTCCTATACTCTTAATTGCATCTATTGTGTCGTCAGGAATGATTTGGTAGCTATCAAACGAAATCGTACAGTTTCCATCTTCTAATTCTACTGTAGGCTCAATTTCACACTTCCCTTGAAGTTCGTCTTCGATTTTATTCTTAAAGTTTTGGATATAACTATCCATGTCAAAATCAAGTCGAACTAAACCATTCTTTTGCTTAGTGACTTTCTCGATTTTTATCAAATCTCGTTTTGCGTCAAGAAGTGCATTTAAACCATCCAAGTATGCTTGCCACATTTCCTTATCCTCCTCTATGTGAATTTCAATTGGAGGAATTGGTAAGGCAAAACAATTTTTTAGGAAATTGCTAATCTCTTCTGTATGGTTTAACCAATATGAGCCAGCTCCACTTATCAGACGAAGTTCACTTTCGTTCTGATCGACAAATTTTATCTCACATTTTCTCTTTGAATACTCGTTTTCCTCTGGAAGAACGATATTCTTCTCAGATAGAACTGGATTAATCAATGAAAATCCATCACGAGCAAATTTTGCTGTTAAAGAGATATTAATTTCATCAATTTTTACAGCAAGCTCATCTAATAGCTTGCCGTCTCTATTTTTTTGCCGTCTATGAATAAAGCAACACTCATGTACGCCCTTAATCTGTGCGACCATATCTTCAAAGCTCGTTGAGTTGTTCTTGTTATTGAAATCAACGTTCTTTTCAGAATAACGCACAAAAAGAGGGAATACAGAACCGTCATCTACATTCGAATAGACGTTATCGTCAAAAGTTCTTTCTAATTCCATATTTGATTTGTTTTATTGTAAATATACGATACTGACGTTTCTGTCAAACATATTTAATTGTGCACGAACAATAGAGTCGTCCTCTATCATGACAGCTACACCATAGTTCTCAAAAGATGCAGCTTGAAGTGGTGCACCTATTGCAAGGGCATTTTCATCGTAGCCATATCCTCGCAGTTCTACAATGTTTCCTTCTACATTAACTATTTTCATTCTCTTAGGTGCCATCTGAACATTGTTCTTCCAAAGTGGATGAACCCCATCAAGATTATACATTGTGACTGTATAACCGTCATCCCCTTGAATGTTTTTTTCAATTACGAGTCGACGATTGCATCCGTAATTATGTCCAGATACATTTTGTCCATTTTGGAAACGTATATGATCAGAAGAGTCAAATACAACTTGTCCATTTGAAGGGTAATTATTTCCTTCTAAAAGGTATCTTACAAAAGAGTTGCTCATCATTGGAACTATTTTTGAATTGTCAAATTTTGGACACAAATATAAGAAAAGAATCTCATACGATTGTTAGAATAATGGAAAATTATACCTAATTCTACTCCATAAAAGGTTTTTAGGCTTATTTTTTCCAATAACTTTGCTTGTTTTTCCGTTCGCCCCACGGAAGGTCAGAGGATGAGCCACCGCCACCAGTGCCGACATGAGCCTGTGCCGGCCCACCGATAGCAAGAGTGAATGCAGCACCCAACAGCTCAGCCTGCTTCCCGTTTACTTGTTCCTGCGGCTCGAAGACAGCGTTGACAAATTCTTCATCCGTAATCAGACCGTTGAAATGTCTTTGGGCCGCATCATAGTCTATCTGAAATTTGGTGTCCTCAAAAAGTTCATCACCGACCCGTGTCCAGATGTGAAGCGACGGATTCCGGTAGTTGGACACGTTGATTCGGACAAGTTCGGCACCGGATGAGAGGCTGTAACGCTGAGGGTTTGCCTTACGGTCGAGCAGGCCTATTTGCTTCCGCTGCCTGTCTATGACGGCATCTTTCTCTTTTGACTGCCGTTCGGCGGTTTCCGCCATGCGGATGGTTTTGTCTATCTCCGCTTGATAGCCGTTTCGCAGTTTCCCGATTTCTGATTTATGCTGTTCCTGCAACCGGGCCTTTTCTACCTGAAGAGCCTTAATCTGTCTATTGAGCTCGGCAATCAACCTGTCCTTGTCAGCCAGTTCCTTCTTTGCCTTGGCAAGGTCTCCCTTTCCGAACCACGCAAGGATGGTATTCCTGCCCTCCTGCGCCTTCTCCACATCGGCCTGCAACTTGGCTATATCCTCTTCATATTGGATTACCTGCTGCCTGTAGTATTCTGAGTTCGCCTGATGCTTGGCGGTGGAGCCGACAATCCCACGCTGCAACCCGAACGGTTTCATGGCCGCTGCGTAACTGTTCTGGTATTCATGAAGCTTGGTGCGCCGCATCACATCATCCGCTGACAAACGGGGTCCGGACTTCGTCTCATATTTTTTCTCACCCTCCCTCTTCCTGCGGATACGTTCACCGGTCACAATGGGAACGATGGTGGCGTGCAGGTGGGGAGTCTTCTCGTCCATGTGCAGCACGCACGATACAAGGTTCTCTTCGCCGAAGGTCCCCTTTAGCCATTTGAGATTGGCATCAATCCAGTTGTCCAGTCTGCCGTCATTGGCAATCTTCATCATCTGCTCATGCGTTCCGGTCAGGATGATACGGATGGCTTTTGTCTGGTTTTTGCCGACCTTGCGGCGCAGCCCGGCCGTGTCGATGCGGTGCTGTATCGCCTCGGTACGGTTGGATATTCCCTCGGGGAACCTGACCAGCTCACGGTTGAGATGTGTCCGGTCCGCATTGGCATTGACCGGCACATAAATCTTTCCCTTGGCATCCTTTCTTTCTATATGGCATGACATTCCACTATCATTACCGCTGCCACGTTGCAGGTGGCAGACTGCGTATTGTGTATTGCTCATATCTGTTCGTTTTATGGTTGTCATTTCTGTTGTAAAATCCCGTCATACAGCCGGAGGCATACCGGGGAGCCTGAGGGGTGTCCCTCAGCTTATGGGCTTTTTGACTGCCGGACGCGGAGCGGAGGCGGTGAAAATGCCCTAATAAGCTACGGGATTTTACAACCCCTTTCCCTTGGGACAGCAAGCTGTCCGGTGCTTTCCTGTCATTCCATTCTCCCTGCATCCACCAGTTCGAGCCCGAAAGCGTCGATGAGGGACTGCAATGCGGGATTGCGCGCTGTCATCTGTTGAAGGATCATCTGCGGCGTGTCTTCCATCAGCAGGAAGTCGGCGATGTCCAGTCCCTGACTGCGCTGTTCATTGGTCGCTATCCTTTCCAGCAGGTCGGAGCATGTGGCACGCCTGCAAAAGGATTCCAGCATGAGCAGCCGTTGTCGCCATTCCTCCGTAGCCTTAAGGTCGGGGAAAAGAATCACCTCCCGACCGTCCAATACCTGAATGGCTTCGCCGTTGAAGCACCCGTGCATCCCTCCGGTGGCAAGCCAGATGAAGTCGGGAATGAAATGGGCGGCGACCAGTGCCGTCTTCTCGCTCTCGACAATGGCTACAGGCTTGGCAGACATGGCAGCGGACCTGTCCGACAGCAGATGTTCTCCGAACAGGCACTGCTTCATCCTGAAATCCGGTACCTTCCTCACGGAATGTACCCAGCTGACTTGGTTAAAAGGCTCTTTAATACGGTGTCCGGTTACGGCATCGTAGCCCATTATCTTGCCCGCCCGCACATTACCGTCCCGGTCTGTCTGCCAGAATACGGTGGCTCCGCCCCACCTCTTTGAGGTACCGACCCTGTATAGGCTGAATAGCTTGTCCACATTCTCCTTGCCCATAACTTTGGTAAAGTATCGGTACAAGGGGTTGATGTCGTACCTGCGCATGGACTGTTCCACCCAATCAGAGGGAAGAAAAGAAATCTGTGGCTTCCGTTCGGGCAGTGGTTTTGCCAACGCTTTTGCAACTATCGGTGTGCCGCCAAACCTTTCCCGCTCATTCAATTTTCCTTTGACAGTCGGATTGTCCCGGAAGTATTCTTTCGGGGTGTAGTGGTAGCCGCAGCTGTTGATGTGGTTGCACTTGCCCACATTGCCGGGGAAGGAAATCTCTCCTGCCTCGTCAATATAACGGGTGAAGCAGGATTTCCTGCCGCACTCCGGACAGGCGGTCTTGCTGCCCGGACGGTATTTCTGTAGATGGAATCTGTATTCGGTCATGATGCTCTCTTTTGTTGATTCCTGCAAATGAAAACCGTCATTTGCAGTTTGCAGTTCCTGCAGTCTTGCAGGAATTTCCCGTTTCCGGCACTCCGAGACTGCAAAACTGCAAAGACTGCAGGCTGCAACAAGGGGTCATCCGTTGCAGTTTCGGGTTGGCGGTTCATTGTCTGTCATATTAAATTTTACAGATTCATCATATATGATCTTCTCGTAATGCCCGGCCTTGGACTTCCGCAGCAGCCTGCTCCGGCACAGCTCCTTGAGGTAGTTCATCACCGTGCGCTCGCTGACATTCTGCAGTTCTTTCCCAATGGCGATGGCAGTTTTCGTGTCGAACGTGTCCGGCAACAGCGACAGCAGCACCTTGGGCGGATCCTCGCACATGTCCTCCGCCACGAATGAACGGATGCGGTGGTACGAGTCCTCGAAATAACCGTTCAGCCGGATGGCGGCCTTTACCGATGCCGTATCCACAGACTGCAGATGGCTCTCGCCGGCGGCATACCGCAACACCTGCATGAGCAGGGCCAGCCGTGCCACCTGCGCCGGATGCTTCATCTCGCGACTCTCCACTTGGGCGTCGTCCTCTATCCGGTTGATGCGTTCCACTTTCCTGTTCCACCAAGAGAAGAAATATTCCCTTGCCTCCCTGTCCATAGACAGCACATGGGGCATCCTTTCTTCCTCTCCCGTGTCATAGTCCAAGGCGAGTACCTTGCCAAGTATCTGTTCCCATCGTGCCGCCGCCATGGAAGCCCTGTCCTCCCCGCCATCATCCCAATCGGTCCATTTTGGCACTTCACGGGACTTGGGAAGCACGAACAAGATGCGGTCGAGCAGGCCGTTTTCCTCGAAGCCTTTCGTCAGCAGTTCATGCACACGCTTGGTCTGCGTGGTCCCGATGATGTTGATGCACGGCTGTTCAATATGCACAGGTATAGTGTTGCTGACCCTTGTCACATCCAGTGCCCCGCCGCTCCATGCCGTGAGCAGCTGCTCTATGAGTTGCCCGTTGGTGTAGCGGTTGGCGGAGTTGAACATGCCCATTATCTCGTCCACCAGAATAACCACGCTGCGGGGATTGCTGTTATGTGTCAGCAGTAGCGATTCCGGAGTGAAGTCGGAAACGACGGTGCGTCGCAGTACGGGCTTCCTGCCGCTCTCCCCGGCGGCCTTCCATGCCTCCAGTTCCGACTCATACGCCCTGAACAGGGCGTAGTCGTGCTTCCGTATGGGGCGGTATGCCGCCTCCAGCGGCGGTGTCTTGCCCAGTCCCGGCCTGCCCACGAGGATGATGTAGAGGGCGGCGTTGCTCTGCCACTCGCCTTTGATGCGGATACGGTAGGTGCCTCCCAATGCGGCCGATACCGCCGACAGCATGGCCGTCGCGATGAACTCGGTCTTGTAGTTCTCGTACCGGTCCATGTCGAGTATGACGGACTGCACGGCCTGCGGAAAGACATCCAGAGGGAAGCCTGTATCACTGACATGCTCCGCCTCCATGCGGATCATGTTGCACAGTTCAAGTCGGGTGTTTGTCATGTCAGCCATTTTTCTTCTTGCAATAGGATGTCACACTCTCGGACTTGCCTCCCGTCTGCACACGGCGGACATCCGATCTGGCATACATGTTCTTGTTGCCCACCTTGACGGGGACGAGGTAGCCGCGCTTCGCCCACAGGTTGAGCGTCCCCTCGCACACGTTCAGCAGCTCACGCACCTGTCTTGTGTTGAGCCATGTCTCTTCCGCCACACGCCGCATCTCCGCATTCAGTTCTTCCTGCCGGGCCGCCATCGTGCGCTGCACGATGGCCTCGGCAAACATCTTAAGGTCGGCTGGCGTGACTTCCAGTTTCACGTTCGCGCCCTGCTCAACCAGACTTTCTATGGTAATCATAAATATCAGTTTTGAATTTTGTGATGACCATCTTCAAAAGTTCCCTGATGCCCCGCTTCCGATGGCTTGTAAAAGAGAAGCACCGCCTATCCCCGGGAAGAGGATTGACGGTGCAAAAGTATATGCGAATTGAAACGGATTGATATATAATAATTTGTCTTAAATTGTCATGACAATTCAAGTCTGCATGTCCATGTAAAACGGCTCGTTTTGCCCTATCCGGCCACAGTTTCCGCTTCATCATCGGCAGCGATTTCTCTGATTTCCGCTGCCAGTGTCCGATACAGGTCTCGGTTCTCGTCACTCTCGATAAGAGGTGCCATCTGATCTTTCCCGTCCTTGATGACATGCTTTGCCGCCTTCAGGAAGCCGACCGCCTGCCGTATGGCGCTCTCGCTTTTCAGCGAGGGCAGGTCGGGGAACTGCAATGCCATCCCCACGCTGTACTCCTTCGCAGCGTGCATCCCGGCCACCAGCCGCAGGTCTTTCAGCACATAGAACGGGAGTGCCTGATGGACGGCACTCGTGTTTATGGAAACGAAATTGCGGATGCATTGTATAACTGCCTCCTTGTTTCCGCACTTGAGATAATCTGCAAGCGGCCGCTCCTGTATCTTCTTCTTTCCTGCCTTCCGCTGTGTCTGTGGTGCCGTTCCGGTGACGGAACTTGTTGTCTCGGTCTGATTGTTTTCGGTATCATTACCTCCAATTTTGTCCTTTACGGACTGCAACGCCCATTCGCCGATGCCGCCTTTCTCAATGGCACTTTTCATGGCTAAATGCCTGTCCCAGTCCTCCTGCGTGCGGAAGCCATTCTTTATGGACACCTCGATAATCTGCCTGACGACAATGGAGCAGCCCATCCGCTCGGCGTTCCCTGCTTTGGGATGCCCAGCCTGCCTGCTGACCATGTCCACCATGGCCTCGAAACTCTTGCCGTAATACAGCCAGCTCAATACAAGAGGGGCGGACAGGGTCACGCGGCGTTTTCTCAGGCTCTGTCTGAAAATGTATCTCATCCTGCCCCAGAAGGAGGACGGAGGCGAGGCAGTGTCTTCTTCCCTCTGTTTCCTGTACAGCTCCACGATCTGCCCCGGCACCGCGTTCTCTTTAAAATGGAGGCCTATGTTCTCGAATCCGTCCGTGCTGTCGTCACACCATGATATCTGCCATTCCTTTTTGATGCCGGGCAGCTGCTTGAATATGGCCCGGCATACGGCAAGGTACTGCACCTCGTTCCCGTCCGCCATCATTTTCGCGAAGCGGGTGTATTCCTCCCTGTGTGCGTCCTTCCACTGGAGGATGTCCGCCTTGAACTGTTCGTATGTCTGTTTCTGCTCGTCCATATTCATATTGCATTGTCTGTGGGGGGGGGAAACAGGGAAATTATCAGTCCAGAAGGTTTACCAGTTCCTTCTTCATCTCGTCGTCAATCTTCCGGTACCGGGCAAAGGCACGGCTGCCCTCCGAATGTCCCGACATGGAGGCTATCAGGTTCGGGTCCTTGACCTGTCGGTACAGGTTGCCGATGAAGGTCTTGCGTGCAGTGTGTGTGGTCGCTACCTCGTATAAGGGTCTTGCCACGTCCTCCCTTGTCTTCGGGTCGAGGACTATGACCGTGCGGTCGATGCCCACATACTTGAGTATCTCCTTTATCTTCTTGTTGTAACCGAAGTGCGAGAACCGGGGTAGCAGGGCGTTCTCCAGATCCTTGTAGCGTTCCAGTATATCCCGTGCTTTTTGGTTGAGCGGCACGCGCACCGTATTGGCATGCTCCATCTTCGTCTTCTGCGGGATGTACTCCACGAAGCCGTCCACGATGTTTGCCTTGGTCAGCCTGTTCAGGTCGCTCACGCGGCACCCAATCAGGCACTGGAACATGAAGATGTCGCGGTATACCGGATAGGTAGTTCCCATGCCGCTCAAGTCGGCGTAGTACACCCTGTCCCGCTCTTCAAGTGTCAGGTAGAACGGGTCGCCGTACATCGGACGGGCAATCTGGTACTGGTCGAACGGGTTGTTCCTTGTCAGTCCGCGCTTGATGCACCACTTGACGACGGTGCGGATGCGGTAGAGGGAACCCGACATGCTGTTCTCGGAACGCCTCTGCCCGACATCGCGGAGTTTCTCGTTCCGGTAGAATACGGGGTACATGTCCACATACCTGTGTTCCTCCTGCATCCACAGCTTGAAGTCCCTGATGTCGTCCGCCGTGACGGTGTCGATGCACAGGCGGAAGCCTCTCTGGTGCAGCACCTCGTGGCGGAAACGCTCGTAACGCAGCACTTTGTTGAGATTGTCGAGATGGTGTTTCCGGCTTTCATCCGCAAGCGGTGTTTCCTCGACGTATTTCCGTATCTGGAACGAGAGCAGGTACTCGTCGGCCTTGTTGCCGCCCCTCGCGTTGATGCCGGGATGGTGGTATTCCTCTATCAGGCTTTTGAGCCAGCTGCCGTCCACTCCCCGGTGGTACTCTTTCGTGATGAGATGGGTGATCTGCTGCACGTCCTTGTCGAAGTTCATCTTCTTTTCCTCCGACACCAGGGCCACGCGGGGCTTGTAGCCCTGCCGTTCCGGGCTCCAGTGGTTGGGGTTGATGGACAGCTCGCTCGCGGCCTTGATGTCCACGCCGCCGATGTCCCGGACACGGAAATAGACCCGTGCCTGGTCTGTTATGTTGTTCTTGGCGGCGGTCTTCCGGATGAATGCGGTCACTTTCATATTATATATGTCCTCCTTTCTGTCTAGTCTATCATGTCCACAAGCCTGCGCTTCATGTCATCGTCTATCGTGCGGTAGCGGCTGAACGCCCTACTGCCTTCCACATGTCCTGACATGGAGGCGATGAGGTTTGGGTCGGGCACCTGCCTGTATAGGTTGCCCACGAAGGTCTTGCGTGCCGTGTGGCTCGTGGCCACCTCGTACAAGGGCCTTTGCACGGTATTGTAGCCGTGCGTGTCGAGGATGGTGACCATCCTGTCTATGCCGCAACGCTTCAGCAGTTCCCGTATGCCGAGGTTATAGGTGTGTATCTGTCTGAACGGGAACAGCCTGTCGGAATTGGCATCGTAGCGTTCCAGTATCTTCAACGCCTTTTCGTGCAGCGGCACCCTGACGGTTTTCGCCTGACATTTCTTCGTCTTCTGCGGCATGTATTCTAGAAAACCGTCCTTGATGTTAGCCCTCGTGAGCCTGTAAAGGTCACCCACGCGGCAGCCGACATAGCAGTGGAACACGAAGATGTCCCGGATGACGGCCAGCTTCGGGTTGTCGCTCAAGTCCGCATCGTAGAGGATGTTCCTCTCTTCGGAAGTGAGGAAGAACGGGTCGCCGTAGGTTGGCTCCTTGCAGCCGTAGAGCACATAAACCTCGTTGTCGGAATACTTCATCTTCTTGCACCAGTGCAGGAAGGTGCAGAACAGGTTCATGATGTTGATGACGGTCGTACCGGAAAGCGGCCTCGGTCTGTGGTTGATGAGCATGCGGGGAGCGTAGAAGTCGGGATATTCCTGCCGCAGCAGGTGTTCGTTCACCACATAATCCCGGAAAGCGTTCATCTGCTCCAGCGTGACGGTCTCCACAAAGAGGGTGAAGTCTGCCTCGCCCAGTATCTCCCGGCGGTAGTCGTGGTAGCGGGTCATCTTGCGCTCGAAGCGGACGATATGCTCCTTTGTCCTCTCCGCGCCGTCAAACTTCTCCAGATACTCGTGGACGCGGGCAAGCAGGTTCGGGTGGTTCCGCTCGAAGGCGCGGGCAGGGTACAGTACATCCTCGATGACCTGCCTCATCCACCTGCTGTCCGCCCTGTCCGAAAAGGTCTTCTCCGCCCGCTCGATGATGGCGGCAATCTGTTCCGGCAGCCGTTTCTGCTCGGTGGCAGGCACAGTCGTCGTGCGCCTGTAACCAAGAGTGTCGGCATCCCAATACTTGTCCTGCACTTCAAGCGGGGAAACAACCTTTATGTCCACATTCTTATCCCTGACCCTGAAACAGATGTTCGAGGCCTCGGGGGAAGACTTTTTCAGATAGACGGTGACTTTCATCTGCGTTGCTTTTTCGGTTATGCGGCAAAGGTATAACAAATTCCCGTAAATGTTCCCATATATCCCGAAGAAACTTGCAATGGATTAAGACAAATTAAAAAGTCATTCCCGAATCTGATACCACATAAAGCACAGAAAATCAACTGTTATATTTGCAGATGTTTAGCTCTTTTTTTCATTTTGGCCTTTATTCGTCTTCCCTAATATCATATATTGCAGTTCCACACTTTCTTTTTATAAACGGGGTCCGAGGAGCCGGGACCGATCTTTATAAAATTTTTATTATGAAGAAATTTTTGTTCTTTTTGGCTGTCACGGCATGCCTGGTTACGACCGGTTGCAGCGATGAGTACGATGATTCGGTTCTGACGGAACGGATCGAGGCGCTTGAAAACCGGATGAAGGAGCTGGAGGAGTTATGCAAACGGTTGAATGAGAACGATTACATCACTTCGGTCGAGCCTGTGATCGAGAACGGGAAGACGGTCGGATACGAGTTGTCTTTCGGTAAAAGCGATCCGATTACGATTTATCACGGCAAAGACGGGGCGGACTCTGCGATTACGGAGGTGACGCAGGATGAACAGAACGTCTATTTGACATTGCAGGACGGAACAGTGATTACACTCCCGAAAAAGGAGTCGTCCGGTGGTAGCGGCGACGGGGATAATAGCGGCGAGGGCAGCGATAGTGGCGATGACGGTGATAACGGCGACGGGGGTGAAGAGGCAGATCCGACGAAGGCCTCCGTCGAAGTTCCGAAGGCCGGCGGGCTGGATTTGGCGCTGGAGGATGCCGATTTGCTACGGATCGAAACGCTTCGGGTGTCGGGATTTCTGAATGACGACGATATTCGTTTTATATATCGGAATTTGCCGCGAGTAGCCTGTCTGGATCTGTCGCAGGCGAAAATGGAGGTGTGGGAGAGTGCCATTTTCGATGAAAAAACGAGTTTGAAGCATATTTCACTACCGCAGGTGGCAGAGGTTATGTCGATGGCTTGTTACGGCTGTTCCGCGTTGGAAGAGGTGGTTATTCCTGAAGGGACGACCAAGATCGGAGGTCAGGCTTTTTATGAGTGTCGGGCATTGACGGATGTTTATTGTCGGGCTGGGGTGCCTCCTCTGCTGGGTATACAGGTGTTTGAGGGTACTTCGATAAAGAATCTCTATGTTCCGGAGGGAAGTGCCGATGCGTACCGTGAGGCAGAGGGGTGGAGTCTGTTTGAACATATCGAGGAGCGGGAGTTCTGATTGCGGAGCGACCGAAGCGTAAAAAAACGGCAGGACAGCGTTTTGGGTGTCCTGCCGCTTTTTGCGAAATATGTCGCCGGACCTCCGTTTTATGTGAAGGGAAGACCGATCGGGTTGGAAAAAAACGCTATTCCATCGGCCGGATGCGGATTTCCGTTATGTCGGTCAGTTCCCGGGACAGTCGGTCGATGTCGGTTTTCTCTTCGACTTCGCCGTAATGATAGGGGTAGAAGATCGCGGGACGGATCGCCTTGACTGCATCCACGGCTTGATCGACCGTCATCGTGTAGGGTTGATTGACGGGCAGGAAGGCGATGTCGATGCCATGCAGGGCTTTCATTTCGGGTGTATTTTCCCCGTCTCCGGCGATGTAGATGCGTGTACCTCCGATAGTCAGGACGTAACCGCAATCCTCTCTTTCGCGGGGGTGGAATTGCTGACGGTCTTCGGAGGTGTTGTAGGCCGGAACAGCTTCGATCGAGAGGTAGTCGCGCGGGGCGAGCGTATCGCCCGGCTTCATCGTCAGGCACTTGCCTCCCAGCGTTTCGCTGCTGGTCCGGTCGCACACGACGGTTGTGGCTGCGGTGGAGAGAGCGGCGACGGCCGCGCTGTCCAGATGGTCGTAGTGCGAGTGGGTAATGAGGATCAGATCGGCCTTGGGCAGCGACGCATAGTCGGCGTATTGGCTGATCGGATCGATGTAAATATGGCGGCCTTCGGTTTCGATGGCCAGCGATGCGTGTTTGAAAAAGGTAATCGTCAGCTGACTCCCGTTCTTCGTGGTCAGCGTGTCCGTGGGATACGTTGCCGCCTGGTGCTTGCATCCCGAAACTGCAAGTGTCGTCATAATGGCGAAAATGAAAAGTTTCGAATGTTTCATAAAAGGGGTGTGTAACCTGCTCTATTTTTGGGTATAGTTGCGGGCCAAGCCTCCTTCGGAGGTTTCGCGGTAGAGGCTCGGAATGTCCTTGCCGGTTTCCTTCATCACCTCTACCACGCGGTCGTAGCTGATCATGTGGTGGCCGTCCGAGAGGTTGGCATAGCTGTTGGCGTCGAGCGCACGGGCTGCGGCGACGGCGTTGCGCTCGATGCAGGGGATCTGCACCAGTCCGCAAACCGGGTCGCACGTAAGTCCCAAGTGGTGTTCGAGGCCCATTTCCGCCGCATACTCGATCTGCGAGGGAGTGCCGCCGAAAAGCTGGCAGGCTGCGGCGGCAGCCATGGCGCAGGCGACGCCCACTTCGCCCTGGCAGCCGACTTCGGCGCCGGAGATCGACGAGTTGGTTTTGGCGACGTTGCCGAACAGTCCGCCCGTAGCCAGGGCACGCAGGATGCGCAGACGCGAGAAGTTGCGCGTGTTCACCAGATGATAGAGTACCGCAGGCATGACGGCGCTCGATCCGCAGGTCGGAGCCGTGACGACGGTGCCGCCCGAAGCGTTCTCTTCGGCCGTGGCGAGGGCGTAGGCATAGAGCTTGGCGCGGGAGCGCAGCGTGTCGGTGTAACTCTCGGCCTTGACCAGGTAGGTGCTGGCCTTGCGGGAAACTTTGAGTCCGCCCGGAAGGACTCCTTCGGCAGTCAGCCCCCGCACGATGGTTTCGCACATGGCGGTCCAAATCTCATCGAGATAATCCCAGATTCCGGGGCCTTCGCACTCTTCGACATACTCCCAGAAGGTTTGCCCCTCGCGGTTGCACCACTCCAGAATCTCGGAAATATGGGTCATGGGATAGATGTTGGCAGGAGGATTCTTGGCGGTTTCCTCGTTGGCCAGAGCGCCCCCGCCGACGCTGTAAATCACCCATTCGTCCACGGGTTTTCCCGCTTTGAAGGCTTCGAAACGCATGCCGTTGGGGTGGAACGGCAGGGAGATGTCGGGACGCCAGACGATTTCGGTTGGAGCCACGGGCTCCAGCACGGAGAGGATCGCCACGTCGGTCATGTGCCCTTTGCCGGTAGCTGCCAGCGATCCGTACAGCGTTACCTTGTACCGGTCGGCATCGGAAGCCCGTTTGACGAATGCTTCGGCTGCCTTCTTGGGACCCATCGTATGACTGCTCGAGGGTCCGGTACCGATTTTATAGAGTTCCTTGAGTGATTCCATAGTAATTAGTCTTAATAGAACAAATATAGTAAAAACCGCGAGAAATCGAGAACTTGCCCATAGTTTTTCCGAGGCGCATCCTATCTGGAGCAAAGATAATGAAGGGTAAGAGATAAGCCAAACTTGTTTAAGCTCTTTTGCTTCTCTTTGCAGATAATATGATCTGTATCGTTCGGAGGTTGATCTGCTGAAAATTGTGGTGTTATGCTTTTGGCTTAAAGCTATTTTTAAGAAATTTTGTTTATATTTGTAACAGTGAAATTTTTAATATCATTTGCCTATGAATAGATAACGATAATAGCTTTTTTGATTTCCCGTACCGTTCACGCACGAAAAGTGTCGGTACATACATATAAAAGCGTTAGCTTTATTTCTTGCTTCTGAAACTTCGACAATTTCAAAAGTACGTCAAGAGTAAAGTGTGAACGCTCACGCACCAGCGTGGGCTTTACTCATTTATTTGACGTACAGGTAGTCGAAGACCTCAGAAGCAAATAATAAGTTCTGTCCCACGCTTTTTTATATTTCTATTTCAACCTGTAAATAAACCATGCCGAGGGGACACGGAATTATTTATGCTAAACAATGAAACCGTTTATTACATTGATTTGCGTCGGGTTGTTGATGAGTTCTTGTGCCTCTATTTTCTGTGGTTCGAAAGCCAAAGTTACTTTTGACGGAGAGATTTCCGAAGAGGCTACTCTGACAATCGATGGGCTTAAACACACCAATGTCACTTTTCCCTATACGACAAAAATACGAAGAGGTTTCGACGAAACAGTCGTAAAGATCGAATCACCGAACTATACGGCCTCCCCGATCATTATAAACAAAAACTTTAACGCCGTATCGGTTATAAATCTGCTCGATGTTCTCGGCTGGGGTATCGACGCTGCGACGGGCGCTATCACTAAGCCCGAATTCAAATTCTATCAGATCGATTTTCAACCCAAAGAGGCGAAGACGAAAGCATCGTCGGTGGATTAGACGTAACTTTTCGCCCATTTTTCCATAAGTCATTTTCAGACCGCAGCCACCATAGGCTGCGGTCTGAAAACTTTAGGGCGGTCGGTGCTATCTCCGGCTGAAAAAACGTTTCTGTCGGGGGGCTCGGTGAAGACAGTTATGTCCGGGAAGCGATTTCATTGGTATTTTTCCGGCTATCGTTATCGCTCCGCTGCGGTCGTCCGAATTGGAAACGAATCCGGAGCAGGAAGGGGGATAAAGATTCAGGCGGGAACGGTCTTTCGATCGTTACCCGCCTGATTTGCGGTCGGAGAAGTCCCGGATCGCTCCGCGGATTTCGACAACTGCATGGCCTTCGTAACGTCGGCATCGATGCCGACGGACGGCGCCTGCTATTTTACTGCATTAACTATTGCTTCGAATGCCTTCGGCTCGTTCATTGCCAGATCGGCCAGAACCTTGCGGTTGAGGACGATGCCCTTGGCGTTGAGTTTGCCGATAAATTGCGAATAGGTCATTCCCTGCGCGCGGACGGCTGCATTGATACGCATGATCCACAGGCTGCGGAATGTTCTCTTCTTGAGCTGGCGGTGTGCGTAAGCATACTGCAAACCCTTCTCGACCGTGTTTTTGGCTACGGTCCATACGTTTCCCCTTGAACCAAAGTTACCCTTGGCAAGTTTCAAAACTTTTTTTCTCCTTGCGCGTGACGCAACAGCGTTGACTGAACGTGGCATAGTAAATAAGTTTTTGACGGACTGTCAGCGACGTGATTCTCTCACGTTCTTCGGGGCTGATTTGTCCCTTGATTAATAAAATTGCGAATCCGGCCCGATGAATTATTTCACCAGCAGATTCTTGATCTTTGCCTCATCGGCAGCGGAAACGGTGCCCGAATAGCACAGGTTACGCTTTTGTTTAGTCGATTTTTTGGTCAGGATGTGACTGTGATAAGCGTGTTTGCGCTTGATCTTTCCTGTGCCGGTGAAAGAAAAACGCTTCTTTGCAGCGGCATTGGTTTTCATTTTAGGCATGTCGGTAATAGTTAGTTTAGTTATACATAGCCCACAAAGATACGAAAAGTTTTTTATTCTGTCATTCTGCCGGGGCGAAAAAGTTATCTGTATGGCGTTATGGGTAAAAATCGGGATTCATAAGAAGAAGGGGAGGAGCCGTACGAATATCCCGGGGATCTGTGGGGTTGCCGGCGAAGGGCATCGGATATATGCCGGTCCGTATCGTGTGCCGCCTGGAAGGTATTCGTTCCCGGTTTTATCGGCGGGAGAACCCGTGTGCAGGGGGGTATTCTGGCAGATATTTTCGTATGCCTGGCGGTGACGACAAGGATTTTGCCGGTCTTTTTTCTTGGCTGCGGATTCAAATTTCGTATATTTGCATTTTAATAATATATTTTGATGTACCGATCGGCACAGGTTCGAAACCTACCGATATTTCGACTTTTCTTCGAACTCCCTTGTGAGGTGAGGTGTGGTGGGGCCGTATTGAAAAACGGCCGCAGAGTTGTGACCGATCGCCGAAATCGGCAGGAAAGCGGTCGTGGTACAGGGATGAATAGTTGCCTATCGAAATTGAACGATGACGGGGATGGAAAATACGATGATATGGGATTTTGTCTGGCGCCTGGTACTGGCTGCGCTATTCGGAACGATAATCGGTCTGGACCGGGAGTACCGGGAGAAAGAGGCGGGTTTCAGAACCCATTTTCTCGTTTCGTTGGGGAGTGCGCTCATGATGATCGTTTCGCAGTACGGCTTTTCGGAGATTTTGACGCATGACGGCGTGTCGCTCGATCCGAGCCGTATCGCGGCGCAGGTGGTGAGCGGTATCGGTTTCATCGGGGCCGGTACGATCATCTTCAACCACCAGATCGTGCGGGGACTGACGACGGCTGCGAGTCTGTGGGCTACGGCCGGTATCGGTTTGACCGCAGGCGCCGGAATGTCGTGGCTGGCTCTTGCCGCAACGATCCTGACGCTCGTCGCGCTGGAGGGGTTGAGTTTGGTTTTCCGTTCGCTCGGATCGCGCCGGATGGTGGTCGTATTTTCGGCATCGGACCGGACCGGTGTAGCGGACACGCTGGACCGGATACGGACGGACGGTTATATGGTCGTGTCGTACGAAGTCGTGCCGCAGGTCGTGGGCGGCGATGGAATAACCTACCGGGTTACGATGGTGGTCAAGGCCAAACCCGGCAGTGACAACAATCAATTGTTGGCTCTGTTGCGGGAAAACACGGACATAATAGTAGAAAGAATCGCGTAATAATTTTGTATATATATGGGACGAAACTCTCGGGGGTTTTTAACGGGTATAACAACCTGGTGGCGTAAAAAGATAATCGCGGTGAGGCATTCGTTTTACCGCAAACGGCTGGTGCGGCGATTGACCAATCTCGCCCCGTCGATCCTTTCGCTGGATTGTGTGGGCGGTGTTATGGCGCACGACCTGCGGCTGCGTTTCAATTCCCCGACGGTCAATCTGTTTTTCGAATCCTGCGGGGATTTTATCGACTATGTGGCGGATTTGCGCTATTATTCGCAGGCGGAACTGTGCGAATGTCCCTATGCGTACGAGGGGGCGCGTCGCTATCCCGTCGGCATGCTGAAAGGAAACGGCACGCTACCCGATATAAAGATCCATTTTCTGCATTACCGCTCTTTCGAAGAGGCCAGGGAAAAATGGCTCGAGCGCAGCGGTCGTCTTGATTTCGACAATCTGTGCGTAGTCATGCAGGCGGCGGAGCTCGACGAGGGTCTTTTGGAACGTTTCGAACGGCTGCCGATATCGCGCAAAGTGATCCTGGGCTACGAAACGCTGCCGTTGCAAAGCCCGTCGATTTTCAAGATGCGTTCGCTGGATTCTTTCGTGCCGGGCCGGATCTTGGATTATAACGGTCTGTCGGGTCGGCGTTATCTCGACGATTTCGATTACGTCGCATTTCTCAACGACGGAACCATTCGAGCGCAAAATTGCCCCACCCCGCAGAAATTCCGCGACTGATTCCGGGGTATGATTTTGCTGGTAATTCTTTCGGTAAGGAGGCTGTCGTAATGAGTTTTTGTCTGTTCTGAAACAGCGCGAAAATTCACGGCTTTTCCGGAGAACAGGTCGAAGAAATGCAATTTTCCCCATCTGTTCTTTTTCAGTTGTTTACTTGCTGCGCCCGCTTCATACGATGATTCGATCGTCTATAATGAATGATTCAAAATGGGGATTGGAGTGAAGAACCAGTACCGATTGGTTGCTGAAATATAACGACAAAGAATCTCTTGCACTGGAAATGTTCGCATCTGTTATTTGTTGCTGCAACAGACATAATAATCCCGGATCTTCGGTGACGGGATAAATCTCTTCGTACACATGGGTTCTCCCGTTGCGAGAGAATGAAAACGATCCCATAATCTGAATATTTCCATTTTCCCAGAACAATCCGATTTGATTGATCGAATAACAGACCTGTTCGATGGTTTTTCCCTTCAGCCGTTCCGGACTGAAATCATCAGGAATAAGATACATAACGATTGGTTTAAGGAGAGGAAAGATCGGCATTTCAGTCCATTTTGCAGGGCTGTTTGTTGCGGTAGCGGTCGGTCGTTATAAGACGGACGTTTTCTGCTTCAGCTATTTTACCCATATTGGGCCGTAACCTCATAATTCTTATTCTGTAATTTTTGGGATGCTGGCTTGCGTGCGATGGCAGTCCGGAGAATTCGGTTGTGGAGATCGACGTGTCGGAGATCTCAGTTTTTATCGGGTTTTCGGGTTATTGCCAATATCGATATACGATCTTCAGAAATTTTTCCCGGGACATGTCTTGGGGATTCGTGCCCGGGACCCCTTCCGGTATCGGTTGGTCCATTGCTGCGAAATGGTCGATCCAGAATTGCGGCAACCGACCGTCGGCCGTGCGGAAATTCATCGGCCGGGCTGTGAAAAGATGTTCGTTTTTGGAGCCGGTCAGATAACACTCCCAAACCAGTTCGCTGCAATACATTTTGCCGTTATGGGGTAGAAAGGAGTCGTCGTAAGGTTGGCCCAGATACTTTTTGGCTTCGCCGATCGCCCGGGTCGCCAGCTCCCTGCGTTCGGGAAGAGTTATGCGGGCTATCGCTGCAGCCGGACGGCCTTCGATTGTAGCGGACGAATCGAGGAATTTTTGCAGCGGAGTCATCGTCACCCCAGGCTCGGATTTTGCTTCCAGCACATAAATACCGGCCGGTTCGACCGTGATGATTCCTACATGGGTGAACGAAAGATCGGACTCCCCGCCTGTCGCATCGGCGATGGCTTCCGTCATTCCGCCGGCGATCCCGACCTGGAAGATCAAATCTCCCGATTCCGGGTGAAATTCCTGCTGGTAGCAGGAGGTCTGCAGGAAAAATATACCTATAATATATATAAGCGTTTTCATCGGAACATTATAAGTTAAGGGCGATCGCGTAGTCAAAGGCAGTAAAAAGAGAGGGTGCAGTCGTGCGGGCATGCACGCAAAGATTGCCGAGTCACATCCTATCTTCTGCAAAGATAGTGAAAAGCGGGGGCGAGCCAAATTTATTTGAGCATGCAGCCGTAGCTTGTTCTTCCGAAGATAGCGAAAGATGGAGTAGAGTGAGGCAACTTGCCAACTTGCATGTAAGGATTACCGAATCTCCTCCCTTCTATTGCTTTTCGAGATAAGAGTAATTTTCAGGGTATTTATCGTTGGACAGTTATATATTTTTAGCTGTCACGACTGTTTTGTCGTTGATTTTGGCGGCAACTTATAGTTTGGGCAAGCTAAATCTCTTTCGGAAAGGAGGATGTCGGGCAGCTTCAGGGTGAAGGGCGGTATGTCGAGATATAAATCAGGTATTGCTGTGGAGGTATTCGGTTAATTTTCGTTTGTGTAGTGAGTTTTTGTGGTTGTTGTCCATATTTTTTTGCTGAATTTGGCGGAATAACCGGTGTGCCTGCGTACAAACGGGAAGAATGAATCGAAAATTATTGGGAGAAACAACCGAATTTTGTAGCTGCCGTTTGTGATAATATTTATATTGAACGGCAGGAACAACAGCATTGGGGGTGAGAAAAGCAGGAAAAACTTTGTCGGTAATATTTCTGAAGGAGTGATAAAACCAGAATATTTGTGCTTATTTATTCCTTGAGGAGTGAAATGCCGGGGATTGTTGTCGAGGGTTTCGAGCGGATTTGTCTTTCCCGACCTTGTGTTCTTATTTTGCTCGAGCGTGTATTTTCCATCTATTTTCAGGTTGGAGGGAGTGGAGGCAGGTTTTGTACCTGAAAAAGTTGTCGATGTAATATGTTGATGTTTAGTCAAGTGTGACGATTCGGCGAAAATAGTGTGAAAAAAGAGTGAAAAATATTTGGATAATTAGAGCAAATGCATTTATCTTTGCAACCGCTTTGAGAGAGAAACACGACTCACAGCGACAAGTTCTGAAAAAGTTTTCTGAAAAATTTCTTCTCGAAAAATTTGGAAGTTTGAAAAAAGTGCTTTATCTTTGCACTCACTTTCCGACTGAAAAATGAGAGGAGAGAAGGAGAGACTCGAAAGAGGCGATCCAATGAAAAACAGAATCGTTCTAAATAGAAATATATAGAACAACGTTCTTTGAAGATATTGAGCAGCAAGTTTTTATCCACTCTCATACGAGAGTGATTTCAAACAATACCTTTGAGATTGGAGCTAAGATTTAACAAAAACATTTTATACAATGGAGAGTTTGATCCTGGCTCAGGATGAACGCTAGCGGCAGGCTTAACACATGCAAGTCGAGGGGCAGCATAATGGATAGCAATATCTATGGTGGCGACCGGCGCACGGGTGCGTAACGCGTATGCAACCTACCTTTAACAGGGGGATAACACTGAGAAATTGGTACTAATACCCCATAATATCATAGAAGGCATCTTTTATGGTTGAAAATTCCGATGGTTAGAGATGGGCATGCGTTGTATTAGCTAGTTGGTGGGGTAACGGCTCACCAAGGCGACGATACATAGGGGGACTGAGAGGTTAACCCCCCACACTGGTACTGAGACACGGACCAGACTCCTACGGGAGGCAGCAGTGAGGAATATTGGTCAATGGACGCAAGTCTGAACCAGCCATGCCGCGTGCAGGATGACGGCTCTATGAGTTGTAAACTGCTTTTGTACGAGGGTAAACGCAGATACGTGTATCTGTCTGAAAGTATCGTACGAATAAGGATCGGCTAACTCCGTGCCAGCAGCCGCGGTAATACGGAGGATTCAAGCGTTATCCGGATTTATTGGGTTTAAAGGGTGCGTAGGCGGTTTGATAAGTTAGAGGTGAAATTTCGGGGCTCAACCCTGAACGTGCCTCTAATACTGTTGAGCTAGAGAGTAGTTGCGGTAGGCGGAATGTATGGTGTAGCGGTGAAATGCTTAGAGATCATACAGAACACCGATTGCGAAGGCAGCTTACCAAACTATATCTGACGTTGAGGCACGAAAGCGTGGGGAGCAAACAGGATTAGATACCCTGGTAGTCCACGCAGTAAACGATGATAACTCGTTGTCGGCGATACACAGTCGGTGACTAAGCGAAAGCGATAAGTTATCCACCTGGGGAGTACGTTCGCAAGAATGAAACTCAAAGGAATTGACGGGGGCCCGCACAAGCGGAGGAACATGTGGTTTAATTCGATGATACGCGAGGAACCTTACCCGGGCTTGAAAGTTAGCGACGATTCTTGAAAGAGGATTTCCCTTCGGGGCGCGAAACTAGGTGCTGCATGGTTGTCGTCAGCTCGTGCCGTGAGGTGTCGGGTTAAGTCCCATAACGAGCGCAACCCCTACCGTTAGTTGCCATCAGGTGAAGCTGGGCACTCTGGCGGGACTGCCGGTGTAAGCCGAGAGGAAGGTGGGGATGACGTCAAATCAGCACGGCCCTTACGTCCGGGGCTACACACGTGTTACAATGGTAGGTACAGAGGGCAGCTACCCAGCGATGGGATGCGAATCTCGAAAGCCTATCTCAGTTCGGATTGGAGGCTGAAACCCGCCTCCATGAAGTTGGATTCGCTAGTAATCGCGCATCAGCCATGGCGCGGTGAATACGTTCCCGGGCCTTGTACACACCGCCCGTCAAGCCATGGGAGCCGGGGGTGCCTGAAGTTCGTGACCGCAAGGAGCGACCTAGGGCAAAACTGGTGACTGGGGCTAAGTCGTAACAAGGTAGCCGTACCGGAAGGTGCGGCTGGAACACCTCCTTTCTGGAGCTTTATTTCAAAGGTAAGTTGCTTGATTCTTCAAAGAAAGTTCTAACAGCACACGCGTAAGGCGTAGCAGAGCGAAACTGCGGTGCTGTTCAACGCAAACTTCGGGTTTGCATCGTTCATTGACACGATTAAGGAGATGAGATATAGGCTATGCATATACAATAGGGTATGCATAGCGGAAAAAGAAAGTAAGTAAGGGCGTATGGGGGATGCCTAGGCTCTTGGAGGCTAAGAAGGACGTGGTAAGCTGCGAAAAGCTGCGGGGATTTGCAAACGAGACTCGATCCGCAGATATCCGAATGGGACAACCCGGCAGGTAGAAGACCTGTCACACCGCGAGGTGAGCTAACCCTCTGAACTGAAACATCTAAGTAGGAGGAGGAAAAGAAAGAAACATCGATTTCCAAAGTAGCGGCGAGCGAAATGGAAGAAGCCCAAACCGATATTGTTACGGCAATATCGGGGTTGTAGGACTGCAATATTCAATTAACAATGAACTGGAATGGTCTGGAAAGTCCATCCATAGAGAGTGAAAGGCTCGTACAGGTAAGTTTGTTATGCGAAAGCAGTATCCTGAGTATGGCGGGACACGAGGAATCCTGTCAGAATCAGCCGGGACCACCCGGTAAGGCTAAATACTCCCAAGAGACCGATAGTGGACCAGTACTGTGAAGGAAAGGTGAAAAGAACCCCGAACAGGGGAGTGAAATAGAACCTGAAACCATACGCTTACAACCGGTCGGAGCAGCTTCGTGCTGTGACGGCGTGCCTATTGAATAATGAGCCTACGAGTTACTAATCACTAGCGAGGTTAAGTGCAAGGATGCACGGAGCCGAAGCGAAAGCGAGTCTGAACAGGGCGTTTAGTTAGTGGTTGTAGACGCGAAACCTTGCGATCTACCCTTGAGCAGGTTGAAGGTTGGGTAAAACCAACTGGAGGACCGAACGAATAAGCGTTGAAAAGCTTCTCGATGACTTGAGGGTAGGGGTGAAAGGCTAATCAAGCTGGGAAATAGCTCGTACTCCCCGAAATGCCTTTTGGGGCAGCGTTGTAATAAAGAGTCTACTGGAGGTAGAGCTACTGATTGGATGCGGGGGCTTCACCGCCTACCAAATCCTGACAAACTCCGAATGCCAGTAGTATGATTTACAGCAGTGAGTGACTGGGTGCTAATGTCCAGTCGCAAAAGAGGAACAACTCAGACCAGCAACTAAGGTCCCGAAGAATATGCTAAGTTGATCTAACGATGTTTTGTTGCAGAGACAGCTAGGATGTTAGCTTGGAAGCAGCTATTCATTCAAAGAGTGCGTAACAGCTCACTAGTCGAGCGACAGAGCGTGGATAATAAACGGGCATCAAGCATATCACCGAAGTTCTGGGCGCGAGAGCGCGGTAGGGGAGCATTCCATTCAGCGTCGAAGCAGTTTCGTGAGGAATTGTGGAGCGTATGGAAAAGCAAATGTAGGCATGAGTAACGATAATGCGGGAGAGTAACCCGCACACCGCAAGACCAAGGTTTCCTGATCAACGCTAATCGGATCAGGGTTAGTCGGGTCCTAAGGGTAAGCCGAACGGCGATCTCGATGGATAATCGGTTAATATTCCGATACTAACATATACCTCGATGGAGAGACGAAGGAACGTAAGTGCCGCCACCTGACGGAATAGGTGGTTAAAGGGCGTAGGTATAGGGGCAGATTAAGAGTTAGTCCTTGCTGAAACCTGACAGTACAGAGAGCCTACGGGCAATTTGATAGAGCACCCAAGTCGACTTCCGAGAAAATCTTCTAAGTTATAGTATATGTTACCCGTACCGTAAACCGACACAGGTGGTCGAGGAGAGTATCCTAAGGTGCTCGAGTGAATCACGGTTAAGGAACTAGGCAAATTAACCCCGTAACTTCGGGAAAAGGGGTCCCTATGAAAGTAGGGCGCAGCGAAGAGGTCCAGGCGACTGTTTATCAAAAACACAGGGCTCTGCAAATTCGAAAGAAGACGTATAGGGCCTGACACCTGCCCGGTGCTGGAAGGTTAAGAGGGGATGTCATCGCAAGAGAAGCATTGAATCGAAGCCCCAGTAAACGGCGGCCGTAACTATAACGGTCCTAAGGTAGCGAAATTCCTTGTCGGGTAAGTTCCGACCTGCACGAATGGTGTAACGATCTGGACACTGTCTCAACCGTGAGCTCGGTGAAATTGTAGTCCCGGTGATGATGCCGGGTACCCGCAACGGGACGAAAAGACCCCGTGAACCTTTACTATAGCTTAACGCTGAATTTGGGTACACAATGTGTAGGATAGGCAGGAGACTACGAAGCGGGCACGCCAGTGTTCGTGGAGTCGACGTTGAAATACTGCCCTTTGTGTACTTGAGTTCTAACCCTCGAGAGGGGACACCGTTTGGTGGGTAGTTTGACTGGGGTGGTCGCCTCCAAAAGAGTAACGGAGGCTTCCCAAGGTACCCTCAGCACGAATGGTAACCGTGCGTAGAGTGCAATAGCATAAGGGTGCTTGACTGTGAGACCAACAAGTCGATCAGGTGCGAAAGCAGGGTATAGTGATCCGGTGGTTCTGCGTGGACTGGCCATCGCTCAAAGGATAAAAGGTACTCCGGGGATAACAGGCTGATCGCCGCCAAGAGCTCATATCGACGCGGCGGTTTGGCACCTCGATGTCGGCTCGTCACATCCTGGGGCTGGAGAAGGTCCCAAGGGTTCGGCTGTTCGCCGATTAAAGTGGCACGCGAGCTGGGTTCAGAACGTCGTGAGACAGTTCGGTCTCTATCTGTTGCGGGCGTAGGAAGATTGAGGGGTCCTGACTTTAGTACGAGAGGACCGAGTTGGACGAACCTCCGGTGTATCGGTTATGCTGCCAAGTGTACTGCCGAGTAGCCGCGTTCGGTCTGGATAAGCGCTGAAAGCATCTAAGCGCGAAGCCATCCCCAAGATAAGTCTTCCCTTGAGGGGCGTAGGAGACGACTACGTTGATAGGCTGCAGGTGTAAAGACAGTAATGTCAAAGCCGAGCAGTACTAATTACCCGAAAGGCTTTTTTACAAGATTCTTTATCTCATCTCCGAAGTATGTCAACTTATACCGGGTGCGACGGATTGCAGCGACTAAAAGGCTGCTCGCACTACTTCGATAGCATGGAGCATGTCGGACTTCGTCCTTCGTTTTCTCCACACGACAAAACAAACAGGTTTGCTTTGTCCCGGTTTATCGAAAACGTTCTTTTAGGTGGTTATAGTAGTGAGGTTCCACCTCTTCCCATTCCGAACAGAGAAGTTAAGCTCACTAACGCCGATGGTACTGCGGTTTTCCCGTGGGAGAGTAGGTAGCCGCCTCTTCAAGGTCAGATCGTAAGGTCTGACCTTTTTTTTGCCCCTTTCCGAACTCTCACGTTACATTAGATTTTTACGGCCGGAGTCGCATGTCGAAAACGGACGGCCTTTAGGGTGCTCTGTTTTTTATTTCTTCCATTTTTTATGAAATCCGCAGTGGCTGCATGTCAACTCGTAAGTGTTGTTTTGGACGGAGAGGAGATGCAATGAAATATTATGGCACTTGGAGCAGCGCAGTGTCGATAATAACAGTTCATATTGCCTGAACAGGAGGATATTAATGCTGCTCACGGCGATGCATGACAATCCGAACCAAGGATTCTGGCAGGCAAATGCAAAGAATAATCCGCCTGCCATTATCAAAGAAAGTACGGTCAGTCCGGATAAGCGGATGATCCTGTTCTGCATGTGTTTCGAGAACCAAAGCGGCAGTGTGGCGCAAATACTGACTGTTGCAGGGACGAAACTGATGCAGATTAGCAGTAGATAGCTATTCATAATATCAGTCAGCCGGTCCCTCGGCGTATGTAAGTGGGGATAGTGGGATTGTATCATAAAAAACGTGGGACAAAACTCATATATCTGCTTTTCGAGGTCTTAGGAAACCATGTAGTACAAATATAGAATGAAGCCCACGTTGGAAACGTGAGCGTCAAACTTCATTCCTCGTACTACTTCAGAAAGTTCCTAAGTTTCGAAAAGCAAGGTATAAAGCTAACGCTTTTTATATGTATGCCCTGCTTTTTTTGAATGCAAGGGCGTAATAATCTGAATTATAGATCTTCTGTTGTTAATTCATAGGCGGTGCGATTTAAAATTCGTCACTACAAATATATATAAAAAATCGGAATAGCCGAAATCGAAGCCGATCTCCGGCATCGCATGGAAATTTGATTATCTTTGCTGCAACACCTGAAACTGAAAAAAATGATCGAAATTCCCGAATCTCACGTGTATGCACGGCAAGCCGGCGATATGCTGTCCGGACGTACGGTTACCGATGTTTTCAACGCAACGTATCCGCATAAATTTACCTGGTATACCGGGGATCCGGCCGCATACAGGAATTTGCTCGCCGGAAAGAAATTCCTGTCTGCCGCAGGTTATGGGGCATTTGTCGACCTGCTGTTGGAGGATAAGGTGCATATCGCGCTTTCGGACGGGGTGAACATGCGCTACTGTCCGGCCGGTGCGGGCATTCCGCCGAAATACCAGTTGCTGATAACATTCGACGATGACAGTTTCCTGGTCTTCACGGTGGCCATGTATGGCGGGATCAATGCTTTCCGGGATACACTGGATAATCCGTACTACCTGGGTGCCTTGTCGAAACCTTCCCCGCTCGGCGACGGGTTCGATGCCGCTTATTTCGACCGCCTGGTGGCCGGTGCTAAACCTAATCTTTCCGCCAAAGCGTTTCTCGCTACGGAACAGCGGATTCCCGGCTTGGGAAACGGCGTCCTGCAGGATATTCTTTTCAATGCCCGGATTCATCCTAAGCGGAAGATGGCGACGTTTGGTGAGCGTGAACTGGACGCGCTGTTCGGCGCTGTGAAATCCACGCTGGCGGAAATGACGGCGGCCGGTGGCCGGGATACGGAAAAGGATCTTTTCGGCAATCCCGGTGGGTATAAGGTTGTGCTCTCGAAAAATACATATGCGGATCCGTGCCCAGTATGCGGAGGTGCACTTGTCAAGGAGGCCTATCTGGGTGGCGCGGTTTACTATTGCCCGCATTGCCAGCCGCTGAAATAGCACCGGGTTTACTGGAGGGGGCGGATATGTTTTTCAAAGATGCCCGGTCTGCGGTTCCGCCGAAAGAATGAACGGCAAAAGCCGGGGATTTCCCCGGCTTTTGCGTAATTGTGCGACAGATAGATTATTGGCCGCATTGGCTGCCGAATAGCTACCCCCCCCCTGTGTGGCCCTGTCGCGGGCGGGCCGTCTTATTTCGGTATAACTTTTACTGTTGTTGCGCAGCCGCGTGTGCGTCGGCCTTCTCTTTCATCCGGGCGGCGCGTTTCTCGCTGTCGGGGTGCGATGAAAACATCTTCTGTACGGTCGATGCCTTGGCTCCCTTCGAAAGTTCTACCAGTTTGTTCAGCGAGTTGCCCATCGCATAGGGGCTGAAACCGTGTTTTACGGAGAATTCAAATCCGTATTCGTCAGCTTCGTACTCCTGTTTCTGCGAGAATTGCGCATCGGTGAAGGCCGTCACCAATTCGCCCAGCTGCGAGCCGCTCAGCTTGGCCAGCCTGCTTCCTTCCGCAGCCCCGGCAGCATTGCGGGCCGCGGATGCCAGGTAGGCGTTTTTCATCGCATGTTTTGTGTCGGCGTGGACTACGTGCCCGATTTCGTGCCCGATGATCGCCATCAGTTCGTCGTCGTCCATCAGATCCATTAAGGCGCTGAAGACGCGGATCGAACCGTCGCCGCAAGCGAAGGCATTGACGTCGGCCACCTTGTAAACCTTGAAGTTGAGCGGTAACCCGTCGACCTCTGTGATACCCTCGGTCAGGCGTTTGAGGCGGGCCCCGTATTCGGTCGTCTCATCGGCGACGGGGTTGTTGGCGTCCATCCATGCTACGGCTTCGCGGCTCAACTGTGCGATGTCGCTGTCGCTCAGGGTCACCGCTTTGGCGACATCCTTCCCGGCGTCGAGCAGTTTTGCCGTGTTGAGTTTCTTGCCGCCGATTTTCAGCTGGGCAATCGCATCCCCGGGCCACAGGACGCTTAGGGACAGGACGGAACATAAAAGCAGGAGTTTCTTCATTTTCGTTTACGGAGTTTTAAGTTTCCAGGCAAAGATAGCAAATTATCCGGGAACCGCTATGGACGTAAAGCCCATTCGGTTTTCCCGGTTCCGAATGTTATTGCCGTGCTGCGAAGCTCAGTCTTTTTTCCAGCGCTTGAGTGTGGGAAAGTATTCGCGCATCAGCGTGACGGACTCCTCGAAAGTATAGCTTTTGCCATTTTCGTCGCGGAACTGTTCGTGGAACTGTGCACAGTGGCGGATCATCTCCTCCATCGTACATGCCGCGGTGAAGGTGCCGCCCTTGTAACAATAGACGCAGTATTCCCCGCTCGGGCTTCCGTCGGTTTCAGTGCCGAAATCGCCCGCCGCCTGCATCGGCATGCCGCAGCTCTGGCAGAATTTCATCTCTTCGTTCATCGTTCTAAAGTTTTATATCCTGCCGGAACCGATGAGGCGCGGTTCGTCGAGGATCGGTTTAGTCTGTGCCGGAAATATCCATTTTACAAATGTAGGCAATTCCCGTTTCCGGCAAATTTATTTGCCGGATATATTCGCGGGCATGGTTAAAAGCAAAAGCAGTCGATCATCCATTGGTCGTCTATACCTTTGACCGTGGCATTCAGATTCCCGTCCGATGAGGTAAGTTGCATCTCCTGCCGTCTGGTATCCCAGATAAAGTCCACTTCCCAGGTTATCGGGTTCATCTCTTCGGCGATGGCGGAGTAGTTGTCGATCAGCGGATCCTTGCGGAGCCACTCGCCCTGTCCGCTGCCTATTTTGCCTGTTTTAACACTGTCGGCCATCTGGTCGAAAGTCGTTTCCAGACTCTTGAGCAGGTCGGGCGTAAGGTAATTGCTTTGCTTCAGTGCGTGGACGTATTTGCCGAGTTCATCCCGGTCGAGTTTTACAAGTTTGCCTTCGTCATCGTATTTTGCAGCTTTCAGCTCCTTGAACGACCAGTAATTGGCTTTGTACCAGTCGATAAACTCGGTAGCCCTCTCTTTGGCCCGGGCTATATTGCGGGTCTGGCTGCGAACCGTTTCCGCAGGATAAAGTTCGTTCGGATACACGTCGAGTATTTGATCGAGGAGTATGCGCCACATGGCGCTGGTTCCGTCGTTGGAACGCCGCCCCCAGAACGTATAAGCCCAAAGCAACAGATATTGATCGTCGGAATTTCTGTTGACCGTGTAGCGTACATAGGGATTGGTGATGTAGTCGCCGTATTCTCGCCAAAGCAGATACGTGTCTTCCTCGTTTGCATAGTTGTAAATGTCAGTGAAAGCGTCCCTGCCGTTCTTTTCACCCAGTGCGTTCAACTCCCGCCAGGCCAGATCGAGCATGTCGACCCTTTTGGCAAAGAAATTATAATCGATAGCGTCCTTTCTTTTCAGCAGCGCTTTTTTCAGCCACCAGAGCATGGTGTCGAAATCCTCCGAATCGAAATCCTCATAGTCCGAGTGGAATACCTGATGGTAAAAGCGGCTTAACCGCTGTTTGACGACGAAGCGCATGCTGTCCCTTGCCGCGAATTCCCTGTATTTTTCTTCGCCTATCTCCTCGGGACTCGTTAGGATACAAGGCGTATAAATCGCATTCGGATTATATTCCAATATTTCGCTGCACTCCATTACAAAAGAATAAACGTAGTCTTCACCCAGTGCTGCCCAATCGTATTGGTTGTAGATATACATAGCGTCGTCGGCAAGACGTTCTGCGGTTTCTTCACTCACGACTACCTCTTCGTCGGGGCAGTCCGGGGTTTCTCGCTGCGCGTCCGATTCCGTATATTCCCGGTTGTCCGATGTCGAGCGGCGATGCGATTCCGACCAATAGAATGCGTCGGTCGAGGCGAGGTCGCATGCGATGGTCGAGACCAGAATGTATGCGATGGTCGACAGAATGAAAAGCAGGATCAGCACTATTTTCCAGCCGGTTTTTCGGATACGGGTGGTTCTGCGCAGGAGAAGTACCAGCAGCCAGGTAATAAAAAGATGTACCGCAATGAAAATGGAGAATACCCGGAAGAATCCCCGAATCCAGATGTCGGGTATTGTGGAAGCTAAGAAGGCGGACGGTACGGCCAGCAACAGCGACAGTGGTATGAAGAGCTGGGTTTTCGACAATCGCTCCACGAAACTCTGCTGTCGCTCCTCTTCCGAAAGAGGTTCTATTTTATTGGTCAGTCGCACCAGCCCCACGATTATGCAGGTCACCAGTGCGGGAAGCAGGAGAGTCCAGAATTCGAAGACGGCGAGCCATGTCAGAGGAGTCGAGTAGTCGCTGCCCAACTTGGAGTATAGGGCTATGAGGGAGATTGAAATGCCTATCCCCGTTGAAATCAGATAAATGCCGCTGATAAGCCGGCGAAAGTGTTTTCTTGTCATTATTGTTTGGGATTGTGTGTTGGGGGTGGGGGTGTTATTTTGGCACGAAATCCAGGATCGCCCGGGCCGTCGCATCGGGTTCTTCGAGGAATCCCATGTGTCCCGAGTTTTCCAGCCATACGACCTTCGCCTGCGGATGCTCCGCTACCATTTTCTCGGCCGCTTCGGGCGGGATGTAACCGTCTTTCCTGCCGAGGATAAAGAGCTGCGGCACCTTCGACGAGCGCAACATCGCGTTCTGGTCTTTGCGGGCGATCATGCCGCCCAGCAGGGCGACAATCCCTTCGTCCTCGGTAAGGAAAACCTGTTCGGTCAGGTCTTCGATATGATCCTGCATCCGCGCGCGGTTCTCTTCGGCAAAGCCTGCTGCCGGAGCTACCCGGGCGAGCATCTCCTTCTTGCCTGCCTTTACGAGGGCGATCTCCCTGCGGCGGTTTTCGGCCTTTTCGGGAGTATCGGGGTTGGGGGTGGAACTGAGCAGGACGAGCCCGTCGAGCATCTCCGGATGGCGCTCGCAGAATGCCAGTGCCACGTAGCCGCCCATGGAGTGTCCAACGAGCGTACAGCGCCCGATACCAAGGGCCGTGAGGGCGTCGGCTACCGTGTCGGCCAGGAAATCCATCGTATGCACTTCGCCTGTGACGACCGAAATGCCGTGCCCCGGCAGATCCAGCGTCACTACGCGTACCTCTTTATAGAGGTAGGGGACGAAATCCTCCCATACCAGTGACGATTCGAGATAGCCGTGCAGCAGCACGACGCACTTTTCACCGGCCTGTGAATCGCAGATATGCAGGGCCGTAGTCCCCGCCATTATGAATTTTTCGGTCATGTCCCGGGAATTATTCCTCCTCGTCATCCCCTTCGTCGAGGTAGTCGAGTACGGATTCGCGCCGCGTCGTGCCGAGGAGGTTCTCGTCGTCCTCTTCGTCGATCGAACGGTAGAGCGAGTGCCGCTCTTTGCCGCTCTTGCGTATCGGATCGAGGCGTTTTGCCTTTCGAAGTTCGTCTGCGTCGTGTTCGCGGATTCCCTTGGGTGTTTTCATGGGTGGGAGAGGATTGGTTTTAGAAATTGTCGGTTTCGAATACCCCGCTGAAAACCCTGCGGGCAGGGCCCGTGAGCCTGATATTCGTATAATTCTGTGTCCCGGCCTCGTGCGTGAAGCCCACGATCAGCTCTCCGCCGGGAACCTGTATCCGGTATTTTGTCGTTCCGTGCTGCAAAGCATAGTTGGTTATGATCGCCGCAGCCGTGGCACCCGTGCCGCAGGCCAGCGTCTCGTGCTCGACGCCCCGTTCATAGGTGCGCATACGGATCGCTCCGTTGCCCGTGACCTCGACGAAATTGACGTTCGTACCCTGCGGGAACCGCCCCGTATCGTAACGGATACCCCTGCCGCGTCCGTTTACGTCGATGCCGTCGACATCATGCACCATTTCCACGTAGTGGGGAACCCCCGTATTGAGGAACCACCAGCCGTCGCCGCTGCGGATTTCCGATACATTTATCATGCCCAGCTCGATTTCGCCCGCGGGGCCCTGCGCACGCCGGATGTGTGCCGTATGCACGCCGTCCGTCGCGTCGAAATATTTGGTTTCCCCGCCGATGCCCAGATGTTCGGCGAAGAGCGCGAAGCAGCGGGCGCCGTTGCCGCACATCTCCCCTGCCGACCCGTCGGCGTTGTAGTAACGCATCGAGCAGTCCAGCCCGGCGCTGCGGCGCAGGGTCATCAGCCCGTCGGCGCCGATGCCGAAATGACGGTCGCACAGGGCGGCGATATGTCCGGCATCCGGCCGGAATGCTCCCTCGCGGTCGTCGATCAGGATGAAATCGTTGCCCGCCCCCTCGTATTTGACGAATTTTACCAGCACTTCCGATAGTGGTTATATCATCGCAAAAATAATAAAACTTCTAAAAGTTTTACTACTTTTGTGGAAAATATGCGTATTCGCCGCTACCGGCAGGCGCCCGTATTGTTTTTTCAGAAAACCTATAAATACAATTCCCATGAAAAGTGTGCTTTTCAAGCATCGTTCGATACGTAAGTTCCGTTCCACCCCAATTCCCGAGGACGTGCTGCACGAGATTCTCGAAGCGGCATCGCGTGCTTCGACATGCGGCAACATGCAGCTCTACTCGCTGGTTGTGACCCGCGATGCCGCTTTGCGCGGGAGGCTCGCCCCGTGCCACTTCAACCAGCCGATGGTGACGCAGGCTCCGTGCGTGGTGACGGTCTGCGCCGATGTGCACCGCTTCTCGATGTGGTGCCGGCAGCGCGATGCCGACCCGGCCTATGACAATTTCGCGTGGTTTCTCAATGCCGCGACCGATGCCCTGCTCGCCGCCCAGAACCTGTGCGTCGAGGCCGAACTGAAGGGGCTGGGCATTTGCTATCTCGGAACGACGATCTATACTGCCGGCGAGATCGCCGACATTCTGGAACTGCCCAAGGGCGTCATTCCGCTGACGACCGTCGTCGTGGGGTATCCCGACGAGTCGCCCGGGCTGACCGACCGCCTGCCGCTCGAAGGCGTGGTGCACTATGAGAAATATACCGACTATACGGCTGCCGAAATCGACGAGTTGTGGGCCGAGCGTGAAGAGTCGGAACTCACCAAACGCCTCCTCGAGGAGAACGACCTGCCCAACCTGGCGCAGGTCTTCACGCAGCGCCGCTACGTCCGCAAGGACAACCTTGCGATTTCGAACTCCTATTTCGCGCTCCTGAAGGAAAAAGGGTTCTTTAACAACTGACGCTGGGGTGCGGGGGGCCTGTCGTATATTCGTTGCCGCCATGCTGGGCCTGATCTGCTCCGCATGCAGCGTCACGCGCAAGATCCCCGAAGGTCAGTACCTGTTGCAGAAGGTGAAGATCGACGCCGACAAGTCGACGCCCCGCAAGGAGCGTATCACTGCGGCTGATTTCGAGAAATACGTGCGCCAGACCCCTAACAAACGTTTTCTGGGTACCAATTTCTATGTCTGGCTCTACGAGCAGGCCAATCCCGGCAAGCAGAACTGGTGGAACAACTGGAAGCGCCGGATCGGGCAGGAGCCCGTATTGCTGGACATGGGCCTGACGGAGCGGAGTGCCCAGAACCTGAAGATCTTTATGGATTCGAAGGGATTTCGCGCGTCGCAGGTGACCTTCGAGGTGGATACCACTTCGCGGCGCAAACGCGCCAGGGTCACCTACCGAACCCGGCAGGGCGAGCCTTACCGGATCGACTCCGTTTCCTATGAGTTCCGGGACAAGTTCCTCGAACAGATCATCCTTCCCGATACCGCCAATACGCTGCTCCGCAAGGGCGGCATCTTCGACATCACGGTACTCGACCGCGAGCGCGAGCGTATTGCGGCCTACCTCAAGGAGCGGGGGTATTACAACTTTACGGTCAACAACATCGAGTATGTGGCCGATACGCTGGGCGGCGGCCATAAGGTCGGGCTCGAACTGGTTGTCAAGCAGAACCTTACGGGATATGACGAGCGCGGCCTTCCGGTCATGGACAACAACATGGTCTACCGTATCGACCAGATCAACGTCTTCCCCAATTACGACCCTACGGTAGCCCGAACCGATTCGACCTTCCTGCAGCGGCTCGACACGCTCTATTACCGCGGCCTGAATATCGTCTACGAGAAACGCCCCAACCTGCGACCCGCGATCCTGCGGCAGGCGGTGCCGCTCTACCCGAACTATGTCTACAATTCGGCACAGGTGAACCGCGCGTATACCGACCTGATGTCGCTCGGGTATTTCAAGAGCGCCAAAATCGAATTCGAGGAGCAGCCCCAGAGTGCCGATGTCACCAACTATGTCTCCTTTATCGGAGCATCGGCCGATTCCACGCAGACCCGCTATACGCGGGAAGGGTACCTGAAATGCAATATCCTCTGTACCCCGACCCTGAAACAGAGCTTCAAGGTCGATCTGGAAGGAAGCACCACGTCGAGCTTCTACGGGCTGAAAGCCACCGTGGGCTACCAAAACCGCAATATTTTCCGGGGTGCCGAAGCATTCGACGTTTCGTTCACGGCCGGTTATGAGTTTATGAAGGCTCCCGATGCCAAGAAGAAGCGGGCTACGGAGTTCGGCATAACGACCGGGCTGACTTTCCCGCGTTTCCTGATGCCCTGGCGCACGCGGCGGTTCCGTTCGGTCAACCAGCCCAAGACCAAGGTCGAGTTGTCGGTCAATTTCCAGGATCGCCCCTATTACCGGCGCACGCTTTCCAGCGCGGGCATCACCTACCAGTGGACGAACGACCGTTACTCGTCGTTCTCGCTGCGGCCCATCGACATCAACGTGGTCGATGTCAACAACCTCGACGAATCGTTCCTGATGATAAACAAGACCGACTCTGCGGGGCACCAGGAACTCACTCCGAACAAGTACCTGCTCGAGAGTTTCCGGACGCAGTTCATCGGCGGGCTGACGTTCGGCTATTCGTACAACAACCAGCGCAAGAACCTTGGGGGCAATGCGACCAATATTCGGTTCAATTTCGAGACGGCGGGCAACCTGATCGACGCCGTAGACCGCCTGTTCTACGCACGTCCCAAAGACGGAAGCCCGGCCAAGATCTTCGGGATCGAATATTCACAGTATTTCCGTACCGACCTGAGCATCAGCCGCAAGATCATGCTGGGCGGCGCCACGGCACTCGTCGGCCGCATCTATGGCGGCGTGGCGATGGCTTACGGCAATTCGGCCTCCGTTCCGTTTGACCGCCAGTTCTATTGCGGCGGCAGCAACGGCATGCGCGGCTGGGCGCCCCGTACGCTGGGGCAGGGTTCGGTGCCCGACCCTCACAGCTCCTTCCCGATACAGACGGGCGATGTGAAGCTGGAGGCCAACCTCGAACTGCGTTTCCCGGTATGGGGCATGGTGCATGGCGCGACCTTCTTCGACCTGGGAAACATTTGGTATATCCGCCAGAGCTCCGACTACTCCGACGATGCGGTCTTTCATTTCGACAAGTTTTACAAGCAGTTGGGTTTCAATACGGGGATCGGCCTGCGGCTGGACATCAAGTTTGCGGTACTCCGCCTCGACTGGGGCGTGCAGCTCCATAATCCGAACAATCCCTCCGGCGAAAAGTGGATACACAACCTGCGCTGGAAAAATACGGCGCTCAATTTCGGCGTGGGGTATCCCTTCTGATCCCCGCCCTTTCCTTTTTTGCCGGCGGAGGATTACCCTCGGAGCCCGACGCATAAAGCCTCCCCGGCCGTATGGCCGGGGAGGCTTCGTTGTCTGCGGCAATGCCGTGCCGTCAGTTCTGTGCCTTGTACTGCGAAGGCGACATGCCCGTATTGCGTTTGAAGTAGCTGCCGAAGAACGATTGGTTCGGGAAATTGAGGTAGTAGGCGATCTCCTGAATGCTCATGGTGGAATATTTGAGCAGTGTCTTGGCCTCGATGATCACGTAGTTGTCGATCCACTCCGAAACCGACAGCCCGCTGATCCGTTTTATGAGCGTCGTGAGGTATTTGGGCGTGATGCAGAGTTGTCGGGCATAGAACCCCACGCTGCGTTCGGTGCGGTAGTGTTCGCCCAGCAAGTGCGTGAATTGCTTGAAATATTCTTCGGCCCGGTTGTGTATGGGATTCTGTACTTCGGGATGCTCCGAGAGGTAGTTGTAGAGGACGTCCCCGACCTTGTAGATCGTCGCGGCAATCAGCCCGTTGATGATATCGTACGTGAAATGGGTTTCTTTGCCCCGGGTTTCACGCTCGATCTGCGCGATGAAACTGCGTATCGAGTGGCTTTCCTCGTGCGTGAGCGTCAGGCAGGGGTTGGCTGCGAATTGCAGGAAAAGCTGGAGCAGGTTTTTTGTGTCGATGTTGATGCGGCGCAGGAAATCGGGTGATACGACGATTACGTTGGCCCTGAAATACTCCTCCGACTTGACCTGGAGGATATTCTTCGGGCTGAAGATGAAGATCGAATTTTTCTTCAGCCGGTATTCGTGCAGGTTGAGCGATACGCTGGTTTCGCCTTCCGTGCCGACGCCGATGACGAAGGCGTCGATGCGGCACGGGAACCGGAAAATTTCCATACGGTTGTCGCTGCTGGCCGTGAAGCACTCCCTCATCAGGCCCTGGCGGTTGTCCCCGGACATTTCGATGAGCTGCGACAGCGTGAATGAGTTGATCATAGTTTCTGTGTGTTTTCTGTTCATTTATCCCTTACAGTCGGGCTGAATATAGCAAAAAAACAGTAATTTAAGTTCATTATGTTCGATAATCGAACGAAATGAACAATATAGACTCCTTTCCGTATTTTTCCGGTTGTTTTGCCGGATATGGGCATGAAAAAAGTGCCGGGGAGCCGGCACTTTTTAAGTTTTTATTTTGAGTTTATTCGTCTTACCTTATTTTGCCGCAGGTGCTGCGGGAGCGGCGGGCGTAGCTGCCGGGGCGTCCGTGATCCCCAGTTCCTTCTTCACGGCCGGGGCGAGGTCGGTCAGCATGGCCTCGTCGAAATAGGCCAGCGACCCTGTCGAAGTGTCGAAGACTGCCAGGTAGCTGCCTGCGGTCGCAACCTTGTCGATAGCGGCCTTGGCCTTGTCGATGATCGGGGCCAGCAACTCGTTGTAACGCTTCTGGAGATCCTGCTGTGCGACCTGTTCGAAATCGTTGCGGCGCTGGATGAGATCATTCAGTTCCTTCTCTTTGAGCTGGCGCACGGCGTCCGACATGGTCGAGAAATTCTTGTTGAACTCCTGATACTTGTTGTTATATTCGACGACAATGTTCTCCATGCTCTCCTGAAGATCCTTACTGTAAGCTTCGATGTTGGTCTGCATCTCCTTCATTTCCGGCATCACCGAGATAACTTCCTGGGTGTTGATGCGCCCGAATTTCTGTGCGAAGAGCGATGTGGCGCCCATCACGAATACAACCGCAAGGGTTAGTTTGATTGTTTTTTTCATAAATTATCAGTTAATGTTTTGATGATTCTATTTTTTGAGGACGTCGATAACCTGCTGCGTACGATCCACACTGGGGTTCGAGTAGAGCAGCGTCGGGTTGTTGGCCGAATCGAGCACCACGTCGGCACCCACCTGTTTGGCATAGGCTTCGATCGCGGAAAAAACCTGTTTCTGGATCGGCTCGATCATTTCGATTCGCTTTTTCATCAGTGTGCCGTCGTTGCCGAAGAGGGTTTCCTGATACTCCTGTGCCGCTTTTTCTTTGGCCAGTATGTCGTTTTCCCGGGTCTGGCGCGTCGCGGCCGTGAGCGAGGCTTTCTGGTTCATGTAATTGTTGTAGAGCGTCTCCACCTCTGCGAACTTCGCGTCAACCATATCCTGATATTGTTCTGCCAGTTTGTCCAGCGTGGAGAGCGCCGTATTGTAAGCGTCGATGGACTTGAAGACCTTTTCGCTGTTTACGATTATGTAGTTCTGTGCCGCCAATGTGCCGGTCGTGAGAACGAATACCGCTATTAAAATCAGACGTTTCATAATCCTTTGTGCTTTAAGTTAATATTCGGCCGGTTTCCCGGAACGGTGCTATAAATATAACTATTTTCTTTCAAATTTATTGCCACACTGCGCTTTATTTGCGCTTCCCGTATATTGGCACGGATTATCGTGAGGGATTGCCCCTCTTCTGGCCATCGTGCCGTGCCGCGGGTTAGAACTGCTGCCCCAGTACGAAGTGGAACTGGCTGCCGCTCTTCTTGGTCGAACCTGCCGGGGCGTCGAAACCGTAACCCCAGTCGATGCCCAGCATACCTACCACCGGCAGGTAGAGGCGGACGCCGAAGCCGGCCGAACGCTTGATCTTGAAGGGCGAGAACTTCTTCCACGATTCGAACGCATTACCGCCTTCGAGGAAGCCCAGTACATAGATCTGCGACGAGGGTTTCAGGATGACCGGGTAGCGCAACTCGGCCGTGTATTTGTTGTAGCCGACCGAATAGTCGCTCGTGGGGTCGAGTGCGCCGTCTTCGTAACCGCGCATCGAGATGATGTCGATACCGTATATGTTATACCCCGACATACCGTCGCCGCCGACCTCGAAACGCTCGAATGGCGAAACCTTGTGTTTATTGTAGTTGCCCAGGTAACCCATCTCGGCCTTGAGCATCAGCACCAGGTTCGAGTTTTTCGTCAGCGCCTGGAACCACTGTGCCTTGAACTGCCATTTGTGGAACTCTACCCAGCGGTAACGCTCCTGGTTGGCCTTGTCGGCGGTCGTGCTGTTCGTGCTGTTGGCCAGTTGTTCGAGTTTCTTGTAATCCTTGCCGTCCCAGAGCGAATAGGGGGGCGTGAACTGCACCGAAGCACTGAATTCCGAACCGCGGCGCGGATAGATCGGCTGGTCGACCGAGTTGCGGGCGAATACGAGTTTGAGCGAAAGCAGGTTGGCTGCACCGTTGGTCATGCCGAACGTGTTCCAGTTCTTGAGCGAGAAACGTTCGTAGCTGGCCTCTCCGTAGAGCGTGAAGTAGGGATCGGGCCAGTTCAGACGCTTACCCAGTCCGGCTGCCACGCCGTACGTGCGGAAATACTGCGTACTCTTCTGCCATACGTAGTAGGCGTTGTTCTGCTCGGAGAAATGCGCCGAGATCGTGAACGAGTTGGGTTTCTTGCCGCCGAGCCACGGGTCGGTGAAACTCAGGGCGAAAGCTTTGTAATAGGTGCCGTTGGTCTGGGCCGATACCGACAGGCGCTGGTTCTGCCCCATCGGATAGGGGCGCCATGCACCCTTTTTGAAGAAGTTTTTGACCGAAAGGTTGTTGAGCGTGATGCCGACCGAACCTACGAACGTGCCGGAGCCCCAGCCGCCCGCGATGTTGAACTGGTCGGAAGCCTGCTCCTCGAGCGGCCAGTTGACGTTGACCAGCCGGTCGGATACCGGTTTGATGTCGGGCATGATCGTCTCGGGGTTGAAATGTCCCATCGAACCGAGCGTGCGGATGGTCTGCATCAGCAGCGAGCGGTCGTAGAGTTCGCCCGGGAAGGTGCGCAGCTCGCGGCGGATGACTTCGTCGTCGACGCGCTGGTTGCCCGTGATGCCCACCTCGTTGATCTGGAACTGCTTGCCCTCGAATACCTTGACCTCGATGTCGATCGAGTCCGGGCCGATGATCGTCTCGGCGGGTTCGATCTGCGACATCAGGTAACCGTTGTTCTGGTAGAGCGACGAGACGGACATCGCTTCGGGGTCGGTTTCCTTGCCGATGCCCAGTCGTTTGTGCATCGACTTTTTGTCGTAGGTGTCGCCCTTGCTCACGCCGAACATCTGCTGCAGGTCGTTGGTTTCGTAGACCGAGTTGCCCACCCACGATACGTTGCGGATGTAGTATTTGTTGCCTTCCGAGACTTCGAGGTCGATGCCCAGCCGCTTGTCATTGATCGGGTAGATCGAATCGCGCACGATCGTAGCGTTACGGTAACCGCGCGAGTTGTAGAAGTCGATCAGGAGGTCTTTGTCCTCTTCGTAATCGTTTTCGTTGAGCTTCGCCCCGCGGAAAATGTTGATGCTCTTCTGGTGGGTCTTCTTGAAGGTACGGCGCAGGCGCTTGTCCTTGAACTGTTCGTTGCCCGTGAAATTGATCTTGCCGATCTTGACTTTGTTCTTGCGGTCGATGAGGAACGTGACGTTCACCATCTGCGGGCGCAGCGTGTCGTTGGTGATGCGCACGTCCACCTCCGTATTGCGGAAGGCTTTTTCCGACCAGTAGGCCTTGATGAGCTTTTTGTTCTTGTCGATGATATAATCCGATAATTCGCTGCCCCGCTTGAGCTTGAGTTTCTCCAGCAGGTCTTTCTTCTTGCCCTTCGAGATGCCTTCGAAATCCCAGTTGTTGACACGGGGACGCTCCTTGAGAAAGACCTCCAGGTCGAGGCTGTCGCCCTCGATCTGGGCTCCGATCTTCACGTCGGAGAAGAACCGCTGGCTCCACAGGCGCGAAATGGCATTGGCGATGAAGTTGCTGGGCAGGTAGATCGAGTCGCCCGCGATCAGTCCCGCCGAGGACTTGAGGATGTCGGAATTGAGGTACTGCACACCGTGGATATTGATGTCGCGGATGTAGTAGAGCTTCTGGGAGCCATCCTGCCGCATCATGGGGGCGTTTTCCGGGAATGCGGGCTTCGACGAGGCCGCGGTGTCTGCAGGATTCTGTTCCTGGGCGAATATATTCGTGCAGCATAACACGAAGGTCACGGCTGCCGTGAATATCTTACCGAAATAATTCATCTATTTTAATCTAATCTTTACTTCATCTATTTAACCAGCCCGAAACGTCGGTCGCGGCGGGCGTATTCCTCGATTGCCCGGTCGAACTCCTCTTCGGTGAAATCGGGCCACAGCACCTCCGGAAAATAAAGTTCGGCATAGGATGCCTGCCAGAGCAGGAAATTGCTCAACCTGCATTCGCCGCTCGTGCGGACGACCAGGTCGGGGTTCGGGTAGGGCGCCGTGTCGAGCGAAGCGCTGACCGTCCCCTCGGAGATCTCCCCCGGGGCGAGCTCTCCGGCTGCGACCCGTGCGGCGATGCGCTGCACGGCGCGCGTGATCTCGCTGCGCGACGAATAGTTGAGCGCAAGGATCAGCGTCAGCGTCTTGCCCCCGGCCGTCCGTTGCTCGGCTTCGCAGAGGTAGCGCTGCACCTTCTCCGAAAATCGTGTGCGGTCACCGATCATCCGGATCTCCACCCCCTGGCGGATCAGTTCCGGGGTTTCGTTGACCACGCTCTTGCAGAAAAGCTCCATCAGCGCGTCGACCTCGTGCGTGGGGCGCCCCCAGTTTTCGGTCGAGAACGCATAGAGCGTCAGGTACTTGACGCCCCAGCGTGCCGCCGCGCGCAACGATGCCCGAACAGGCTCCACACCTGCAACATGGCCTTCGTAACGCTCTTTGCCGCGCAGCTCGGCCCAGCGGCCGTTGCCGTCCATGATGATGGCGACGTGTTGGGGTATGCGATTCTGCTCGCTCATATTAGGGCACAAATATAGGGAATTAAAATGAAAATCTACCTACTTTACTGAACAACTTTACACCGATTTAAGACAAGGGCTTCAACTGCGGATGTCGATGCCCCACATCATTTTATTCCGTAACGTGTCATAAAATGATATATTGTGCGGTACGGCCAGAAAAATCTTCTGATCGGCGCGTTTTATTGTGAAGGCCGCTTCCTGCCCGATGGCGTACACGCGGCTGTCGAGGGTGACGAATGCGTCGGAGCGCCGCGCGTCGACACGGAGCGTGATCGTGGCCGAGTCGGGGATGACCACGGGGCGCATCGTGAGGTTGTGCGGAGCCAGGGGGGAAATCACCAGGCAGGCGCATGTCGGGGCTACGACGGGGCCTCCGGCGCTGAGCGAGTAGGCCGTCGACCCAGTGGGGGTCGAGACGATCACGCCATCGCCGTGGTAGGTGGCCACCATCTGCTCGTCGACGTAGGTTTCGACCGAGATCATGCCGGCGCCGTGACGCTGTACGGTGAATTCGTTGAGCCCCAGCTCCGTGTCGGGCTGCTCGGCATAGTCGCCCGTGGCTTCGATCATCGAGCGGGGCTCGGTGGTGAGGCGTCCTGCCGCTACTTCTTCGAAGATCAGGTTCAGCCCGGCGCTCGGGGCGCTGGTCAGGAACCCGAGGTGCCCGGCATTGATGCCCATGACGGGGATCGGGGCGCCGCAGAGGCGGTGTACGCCTTCGAGCAGTGTGCCGTCGCCGCCGTAACAGACCATTAGGCTGTCGGCGGGCTGCTGCCCGATGCATTGCCCGTAGACTTTTTCGGGCGGGATCTGCATGCCCGTGAGTTCGCCGATGAGGGGGGCGAACTCTTCGTTGACGGCGTAGTCGAATCCGAAAAGACGGAGTGCGTCGAACAATTGGCATATCTCGGCTGCGGTGTGGGAGAGCTGCCTGCGGGAAAAAAGTATGATTTTCATCGGCGGAGTTTCGAAAAAATAAGTAACTTTACCACGTCAAGACGACATCCGGGAGCCGTTCGTGCCCCCGTGCGGATCGGCCGGCGCGGTCGGGTTCAACATCGGGACGGCATGGTTCGTGCTCCGCTTGGGGCCGGAGACAGCGGCGTGTGCCGTCATTACGTGCAAATATAGCGAATTTTATGACAAAGTTAAGTGTAAACATCAATAAGATTGCCGTGGTGCGCAATTCGCGGGGCGGCAACATGCCCGATGTGGTTCGTGCGGCCCTCGATATCGAGCGTTTCGGAGCCGACGGCATCACGGTGCATCCGCGCCCCGACGCCCGGCATATCCGTTACGACGACGTGCGCGACCTGAAGCGTGTGCTAACCACCGAACTCAACGTCGAGGGCAACCCCATCCCGAGTTTCGTCGACCTCGTGCTGGAGGTCGTCCCGGCCCAGGTGACCCTGGTGCCCGACGCGCATGACGCCATTACGTCGAATGCTGGGTGGGATACGCTCACCAACCGGGATTTCCTGACCGGGGTCGCGGCGCGGTTCCACGAAAAGGGTATCCGGGTTTCGGTCTTCGTCGATCCCGACCCTGCGATGGTCGCCGGTGCGAAGGCTTGCGGCGCCGACCGCGTGGAGCTCTATACCGAAGCCTATGCCCGCGAGTACCCTGCGGGTGCCGATGCTGCGCTGGCACCCTACCTGGCTGCTGCCGAAGAGGCGCGTCGCCAGGGGCTGGGGCTGAACGCCGGGCATGACCTCAGCCTGGAAAACCTGCGCTTCTTCGTCGGCCGCATCCCGTGGACGGACGAGGTGTCGATCGGCCATGCGCTGATCTGCGATGCGCTCTACTACGGGCTGGAAAACACCGTGCAGCTTTATAAACGTGAACTTAAATATTAAAAAAATAGAAGCCGGATATGAAAAAAGCCATTCTCTTTGCCGCGGCTCTGTTCGTCGCGGTCGCATCGTTCGCCCAAAACGAATACAACTATCAGAAACGCAGCCTTTTCGAACAGTTGCCGATCCGGGGTAACGACATCGTTTTTCTCGGGAACAGCATCACCGACGGCTGCGAGTGGGCCGAGTTGTTCAACAACCGCCATATCAAGAACCGCGGCATCAGCGCCGACCGTTCGGGATGGCTGCTCGACCGTCTCGATCCGATCGTCAACGGCCATCCCAAGAAACTGTTCCTGATGATCGGCACCAACGACCTGGCGGCCGGCGTGTCGCCCGAGGAGGTGGCCGCCAACATCGGGAAACTGCTCGACCGCTTCGCCGAGGAGTCGCCCTGGACAAAGATCTACGTACAGAGCATCCTCCCTGTGAACGGCGTGGATACCAAGGCTAAGGCCAAGAACCACTGGAAAAAGGGCGCCGAGATCATCGAGGCCAACAAACTGATCGAAGCGCTCTGCGAAGGCCGCAAGAATGTGCTCTACATCGACGTCTATTCGGCACTGGTCGATCAGAAGGGAATGCTCGACCAGCGCTATACGAACGACGGGCTGCACCTGATGGGCGAGGGGTATCTCGCCTGGAAAGAGGTCATCGAGAAATACGTGAAATAGCCGCGTGCCGCTGTCGAACCCCATATTCCGGAAAATTTCGCGTATCGCCGGCGAGCAGGGTGTGCGGGCCTTTGTCGTCGGCGGTTACGTGCGCGACCACTACCTTCGCCGCCCTTCGACCGACATCGACGTGGTCGTCGTGGGGAGCGGGATCGCCCTGGCCGAAGCTCTGGGGCGCGAGTTGCATACCAAAGTGTCCGTTTTCAAGACTTTCGGCACGGCGATGCTCCGTGCCGGGGGAATCGAGGTCGAATTCGTGGGCGCCCGCAAGGAGTCTTACACGCACGATTCGCGCAAGCCGCAGGTCGAGGCCGGGACGCTGGAAGACGACCAGCGCCGCCGTGACTTTACGATCAATGCGATGGCATGGTCGCTCGATGCCGATTCGTTCGGCGAGTTGGTAGACCCGTTCGACGGGATGTACGACCTGGAGGAGTGCATCATCCGTACGCCGTGCGACCCCGACATCACCTTCTCGGACGACCCCCTGCGCATGATGCGTGCCGTGCGTTTCGCCTCGCAGCTGGGCTTCACGATCGAGGAGGAGACCTTCGATGCCATCCGCCGCAATGCGCCGCGGATCGGGATCGTATCCCGGGAGCGCATTGCCGCCGAACTCAACAAGATCGTCCTGTCGCCCGTCCCTTCGATCGGCTTCGAACTGCTGGAGGCGACCGGGTTGCTGGAGCGGATATTCCCCGAGCTGCATAACCTCAAAGGGGTCGAGAAACGCGGCGCCCATGCGCATAAGGACAACTTCGTCCATACGCTCAAGGTGCTGGACAACGTCGCCCGGCACAGCGACGACCTGTGGCTGCGCTGGGCCGCCGTGCTGCACGACATCGCCAAGCCGCTGACCAAGGCCTACGACCCGAAGGCCGGCTGGACGTTCCACGGACACGAGGTCGTGGGATCGAAGATGGTGCCCGGTATTTTCCGGCAGTTGAAACTGCCCCTGAACGAGCATATGAAATTCGTGCAGAAGATGGTTTTCCTGCACCTGCGGCCGATCATCCTTTCGGAGGATATGGTCACCGACTCGGCCGTGCGCAGGCTGCTGTTCGAAGCCGGGGACGATGTGGAAAAGCTGATGACCCTGTGCGAGGCCGACATCACGTCGGGCATCGACGCCAAGGTGAAGCGCTACCTGGCCAATTTCGGCCTGGTACGCCGCAAGATGAAAGACCTCGAGGAGCGTGACCGTATCCGCAACTTCCAGCCTCCGATCACGGGCGAGGTCATCATGCAGACCTACGGCATCGGGCCGTGCCGTGCGATCGGCGACATCAAGGAGGTCATCAAGAACGCAATCCTCGACGGGGAGATTCCCAACGACTACGACGCGGCCTATGCCCTGATGGAGCGGCTGGCCGCGGAAAAGGGATTGACCAAAGCCGCGGCCCGGAACCCGTAGGAACGCTGCCGCCCCGTCGTTGTATTAAAATAAAAAAGGTCGAGTTTTCCGCTCGGCCTTTTTTATTCGCCGGATTATATTTTGGCTGCCGGGTCGTAAGCCCCGGTGGCGATTATTTCGAGGGCTTTTTCCAGGATTTCGTCGCGTCCGGCCTGTAAGCCCGGGACTGTGGCATAAACCGGGACGTCGATCCGAACGCCTGCGCGCTGGGTGTTCGTGCCGTCGGGATAGAGGACGCCCAGCCCGGAGAAATATCCGAAATCGCCCCCGGGCATTACGAGTGCCGAAATGTTGCCGTCGGCGCCTGCCGTTTGCGTGCCGACGACCGTGCAGCGCGGTGTGGCCTGGAATGCCATGGCAGTATATTCCGCCTGGCTTTGGGTCGATGAGTCTACCAGCACGATGACGCGCCCTTTGTAGTAATCGGGATTCTCCGCGACGGCGGGATTGTCCGGGTTTACGAAGAGGGAGTCCTGCAACTCATGGAATACTCCGGGCAGTGCGCCGGTCGGCGCAAGCCAGATGACGTGCGGCGACGTACGGGGCATGAAGTAGCGGCCGATGAAGTCGAAGATCATGAACTCGCGGGGATAGCAGCGCAGATCGACGATCAGGGCCTTCGTATCCCGGAATTTTTCCATAATCCGGGCGCCGTCCGCTTTGGTGTAGTTAACTCCCGTCATGTAACCTATGCCGTCGGCGAGCAGGCGTATGTTGGCGGTGTCGAGCATGCGCTCCGTGATGTAGGGGCTCCAATTCATGACACTGCGCGTCGCAATTCGTTCCGTCATACGCCGGCCGTCGCGCACCAGCTCCACGGCGGCCGTATCCCGGTGGGAACAGACCATACACATGGCGGTCATGTAGTTGCGGTTCTCGGCGTTGGATGCGGCTTCGAAACGGGCAAGCCCGTCGTGCGTGCTTTTCCATCCGCGGCCGTCGATCGAGAGGATTTCGTCGCCCTTGCGCAGCGGGCCGTCGGCGATTACGAAGACCCGGTCATCGGCGTTGCGCACCTCCGCCGGAACGGTGTTGTAACCAAACATATTGTATCTGACCGAGGCTGAATGCGAATCGCACAGCTCCCGCAGGAGCATGGCTTGGTTCGGGTTGCCGGGTGTTTGCCCGGGTATGAAAAGCGGAATGTATTTTTCCGGGATTTCGTCCCACGGGGTGTCGGTAAGGTTCCGGTTGGGGGAGAAATATTCGATGACGTTCCAGAAGCGGAACAGGAACAGCATCCGGTAACCGCAGTCATCGGACGACCCGGCAGTGCTTTCGTTTCGCATTACGAAATTTCCTGCGTTTGCTGTAAAATCCGTGTAGCGGTTTGCTTCGCGTTTGGCGTAGCGCAATTCCCGCAGGAGGCGCGGGAGGACGTTGCCTAACCGTGCCGTGTCGTCCATCCAGAGCAGGTCGGCTGTCCGGGTGCATTTCACTGTTTTCAGGGCTTCGTCGTATTCCGCCTTGTCGGTGCTGAACCGTCCGAGCCCCTTTACCCATTCGGAAAGGACTTTGTTGCGTTTGGCCGGGGTGGCTTTGGCGACTTGCGGCAAGAGTCCGAAAAGCTCGTAATCGACATTGAGGGTCGAATCGGCGAAAACGGGATGGTGGTACTTGACGTAACCCCATACACGGCAGGTGACACCGAGGTTTTCGATGACCTGCGGATCCCGGGCGTCGAGGGAGTCGAGTGCGAAGCCCGAAGAGACCGAATAGTCGGGGTAGTGTTTGGGCTGCACGCAAGAGCAGCATGCACAACAGATCGTTGCGGCGAGGAGCAGGAGGGATTTCATGTCAGTGAGAGGTCGGTTTCCTGCAAAACGGGAACAATCAGTAATTTAGTATTTTCGGCAGTCGGTTTTTTATGCCCGGGGCCGATTTTCCGGAGCCTGTTCCGCCGCGGCCCTCTCCGCATCCAGTTGTGCCCGCGATTTCGACTTGGTAACCAGCCATACCCCGGCGAAGACGCACAGGGCTGCGACGCCTTTCGTAAAGCCGAAGGTGTCGAGCCCGACGGCGACGGTGAACAGCACCGCCACCAGGGGCTGCACGTAGTTGTACATCGACACGACGGTCGGGCGCAGGTAACGCTGTCCGACCGGCACCATGAAATAGGAGAGAAAGGTCGAGCAGACCACCACATAGCCGATGCCGGCCCAGGTGCGGGGTGCGAGTGCGGCGTAGTCCACCTCTGCGAGCGGCCGGTAGTAGATCGCCACGGCGGCGACGGCGGCGAAGAGGAACATCCATTTCATCGTTGTCACGGGGGAATACTTGACGATCACGTTGCGGAATGCCGTGAGGTAGGTGGCATAGCTGACAGCGCTGATGACGCACAGTACGTCGCCCGCCACGCTCGACGTGCCGCCCGTGCCGTGCCTGCTGACGAGGATCAGCAGCAGCGCCCCGCCGCAGCCGAGCAGTACGCCGCCCGCCTTGAGCCAGGTGATCGGCTCGCGCAGGAACAGCGTCGCCAGCACCATGGTGAGTACGGGGACGATGGTGGCGATGATCGAGGTGTCGATGGGCGAGGTGAGCGAAAGGCCCCAGAGGAAAAGCATCTGGTTGAGCTGGATGCCGAACACCGAGGCGAACAGCAGCAGCACGATGTCGCGCGGGGCGACTTTCTCCCTGGGCAGGAAGAGCGATACCGTCCAGAACAACAGGCAGGCGCCCAGCATACGGTATACGCTCAGTGCGAACGGGCTGACTCCTTGCGGGTGCGTTTCCGACCAGAGTACGCTTTTGCCGATCGGTGCGTTGAGGCCCCAGATGATATTCGCGACCCAAAGGGCCGCATGCCCTTTCAGTTTTCCGTCCATACGTTTGCGGGATTGACGCGGCAAATATAGGTAAAATTTGGTGTAATAATTGCCCGGATGGATCTTTGTGAGTAAAACGCGCTATAATCTCGACCTGGTATTTGCCAACATCTTTTTCGGGGCGAACTTTTCATTCTATGTCTCGCTCACGCGCAATTATCTCGATTTCCAGCAGATATTCATGTTGCAGGTGCTTTCGGGCGCGATTTTCTTCATCCCGTTCGCCCTTTTTTCGAAGCAGTCTTTCCGCATCCGGTGGCGCGACGCGGGCAACATACTGGTCGTCACCATGCTGATTGTCTACGGTTGGATGTACATGCTGCTCTGGGGATCCTCCTACACCTCGCCCATCGACGCCTCCATCATTTCGACGCTCGGCCCGGCCGTGACGCTGATCATGGATCACATCATGCACCCGCACAAATATATCAAGGCGCGGGTCGTGGGTGTCGTCTGTGCGTTGGCGGGGGCTGCGGTGCTGCTCTTCGACCACGGCTTCGTGCTCACGCACGGCAGCCGCGCCTACGGCAATGCGCTGGTGCTCGTCGCGGTGGTGGCGATCGCCATCAATACGGTCATTATCAAACCCCAGCTCGAACGGCTGGGAACGCTGGTCGTGATGGGGTGGTATTACATCGTCGGGCTGGCCGTGACGGCGCCGTTCTTCTGGAAATACATCGACCATACGCAATTCCTGCGCCTGCCGTTGCAGGCACAGGCCGAACTGGCCTACATCCTGATCCTGGGGACGGTGTTGCCGATGTACCTGCTTTACCGGGGCACCGAGAAACTGACTTCGGTGCATACGGCCCTGTACCGCTATATCCAGCCCGTCATCGCCGGCATCCTGGCCCTCGTCCGCGGGCAGGCGGTGTTCGACGCCGCCAATATCGTGGCGCTGGCCTTCATCTTCGCGGGGGTCGTCCTGGTGGTGATCGGGTATAAATACTATGTCCGCCACGGGCTCCCGCCCGTGGGGCACGACGGGCGGCTGCGCACTTAGTCCGCGAGCAGCCTCGTGCGCCATGCCTCGGGCACGGGCATGCTCAACTGCCTGGCGAAGTCGAAGGCGACCATCACCGAGCGGCTCTCGCTGCGCACCTGGCCGTCGACGACGAGCTGCTGGAACAGCGTGAGGCTTTTGTTGCCGATCTTCTCGCAGGTCGTGGTGACGCGCACCCGGTCGTGGAGGCGGATCTGCCCCATGTAGGAGGTCGACGTCGAAACGGTGATGATGCGCAGGTCGCCCAGCAGCACTTCGTCGCCGAGCACCTGCTCGTAGTATTCCATCTTCCCCACGTCGAAATACATCTGCTGCGAGACGTTGTTGACGTGCTGGAACGGGTCTACGTCCGAAAACCGTTTCTGGATCTCTGTTTCGAGTACCTTTGCCATTTGTCGTTATTCGCGGATGATTTTCACTTCGCCGCCCTCGCCGAAGGCGATGATCGCCGAAGCTTTTTTCGTGGGCTTGCCTTCGAAACGGGGGTTGACGACGAAATCGACACCGTCGACCACCTCGCGCGACACCCCGGCGAGCCCTGCGGGCGTCGCTTCGCCCGAAATGTTGGCCGAGGTCGAAACGATCGGCCTGCCCAGCCCGCGGAGCATCCGCTGGCAGAAGGCATGGTCGGGGATGCGCACGCCCAGCGTCCCTTCCTCGGGGATCAGGTTCCCGGCAACGCCCACGGCACCCGGGAGGATCGCCGTCAGGGGGCTGGTCGCCAGTTCCATTACCTCGAAGGCGATGCCCGGTGCCCGGTTGACGTAGCGCACGACCATGTCGGCCGAGGCGCACAGCACGAGCATCGACTTCTTGTTTTCGCTCCGCTTGAGTTTGTAGATGCGTTCCACGGCCTCGGCGTTGGTCGCGTCGCAGCCCAGTCCCCAGACCGTATCGGTCGGGTAGAGGATGATACCGCCCTCTTTCAGCACGCGGACAGCCTCGTCGGCCTCGCGCTGCAATTCGTTGTCGTTCTGCATGTCGGTTATTTTGCGGGCAGTATTTCGATCCAGTAGTCGTCGGGGTCGTTGATGAAGTAGAGCCCCATCTCGTGGTTTTCGTAGCAGATGCAGCCCAGCGCACGGTGGTATTCGCGCACGGCGTCGTAGTCGCCCGCCACGCGCATGCACAGGTGGCTCTCGTTCTCCCCCAGTTCGTAGGCCCCGGTGTGGTCGCGCAGCCAGGTCAGTTCGAGTCGGAATCCCGTCTGCCCGTCGCCCAGATAGGCCAGTACGAAACTCCCGTCGGCAGCCTCCTTGCGGCCGGTCTCTTTCAGCCCCAGGGCCTTGCCGTAAAACTCCAGGCTCTTCGCGAGGTCGGTGACGTTGATGTTGAAATGGTCGAATCGGCTCTTGATTTCCATGGTTCCCAAATTTTGTACGCTGCAAAATTACACAATTATCGTGAAATCCGCATACGCCCCGCGTATATATAAATTTTATCTATAATTCTTATTTTTTAATGCTTAATTTTATACCTTTGCACCACGAATAAAATAATAACGAAAAATTCATATGGGAAGAGCATTTGAGTATCGCAAGGCGCGTAAACTGAAGCGCTGGGGACACATGGCCCGCGTGTTTACCAAGATCGGTAAGGAAATCGAGATCGCCGTCAAGGCCGGGGGCCCCGATCCTTCGGGCAATACCCGCCTGCGTATCCTGATGCAGAACGCCAAGGCCGAGAACATGCCCAAGGAGAACGTCGAGCGTGCCATCAAGCGTGCCACCGAGAAGGATGCCGCCGATTACAAGGAGGTGATCTACGAAGGCTACGGCTCGCACGGCATCGCCTTCCTCGTGGAGACTGCGACCGACAATACCAACCGCACGGTGGCCAACGTCCGCATGTATTTCAACAAGTGCGGCGGTACGCTGGGCAACAGCGGCAGCGTGGCTTTCATGTTCGACCATAAATGCGTCTTCAAGTTCCATGCGGCCGAAGGTGCCGACATGGAGGAGCTGGAGCTCGAAATGATCGACCTGGGTGTCGACGAGTTCTATCCCGAGGAGGACGGTGTGACGGTATACGCTCCTTACGAGTCCTTCGGGGCGATCCAGAAGTGGCTCGACGACAAGGGCTACGAAATCGTGTCGGGCGAGTCGGTCTACCTGCCGACCGACACCAAGGAGCTCGATGCCGAAGGGCGCGAGTCGATCGAGAAACTCGTCGAGAAGCTCGAAGAGGACGACGACGTGACCAACGTATACCATAATATGAAAGAGGTGGACGAGGAGTAGCCTCCGTTTCATGCCCGATATCTTTTCGCCCCGGAAGCCTGTTTTTCCGGGGTGGATTTTTTTCGCCGCCGCTTTATTTCCTACCTTTACGCACGGGGAGGCCATAAACGGGCTCCCGGAATGAGATGGAACACAGGATCGGTATGGATTTGCACATCCACTCCGCTTACAGCAGCGACGGCGAAATCCCTGTCGCGGGTATTGCGGAGCGGTGTGCGGCTTCGGGGACGGCGATATTCTCGCTGACGGATCACAATTGCGTGCGGGGGCTGGACGAAGCCGCCGGGTGCGCGTCGAAGGCTGGGCTGGGATTTGTGCCCGGCATCGAGGTCGATTGCAATTTCGAAGGCATCGACCTGCACCTGCTGGGATACGGCATCGACAGGCGTTCCCGGGATTTCGCGTCGTTGGAGCAGGACGTTGCGGCGAAGGTCACGGAGGCATTCGGGGAGACGGTGCACCGGCTCCGCAAGCTGGGGTTTGCGGTCGACGGCGCGGCGGTGCTTGCGGCTGCGGGCGGGAAGCTGCCCACGCTGGAACTGGTCGCCGAAGTGATGCTGTCGGATGCGGCGTACGACACGCCGTTGCTGGCGCCTTACCGCGAGGGCGGAGCGCGGGGCGATATGCCCTACATCAATTTTTATCTGGATTACGGGGCGCAGGGGCGGCCTGCGTTCGTGCCTGTCGATTTCATGGATTACCGGGATGCCGTCGCCCTGATCCGGGACAACGGCGGCGTGCCTGTGGTGGCACATCCCGGGCTTAATTTCCGTGGCAGGGAACGTGTGGCCGAGAGATTGCTCGACTTCGGGGCCGAGGGGCTGGAGGTCTTCAACAACTACCACGATACAACGCAGATCGGCTATTTCGCCCCGCTGGTTCAGCGGCGCGGTGCGCTTATGACGTGCGGAAGCGATTTCCATGGCAAGACCAAGCCGTTGATCGGCATCGGGCAGTTCAGGTTCGACGACCGGTTCGAATCTTACCTCCGGGCATCCGCCGCCCGGCTTCTGGTGCTTCCGTAAAGTGGCGGCAGCCCCTCCTTTCGTGGCTGTGCTGCGGTTCCGCCCCTCCCCGGTGTCATTTGCGGTTCCGGCCTCTGGTGCCATTCCCCCGGCTCCACTCCCCGATTCCGTCGGCTGCGGCCGGTCGGCGCGGCATGTCTGCCCCCCCCCATATGCAACTCGCTGCCGGCCGTATAAGTGCCTGTATCACTCTCCGATGCGGACGAACTCCCGGCCGTCGGTCTGGCATTGCGGACAGAACGGGTCGCAATATTCCGCTGCATAGATATTCCCGCAGACGGGGCATATTCGGTAGCCGGCTTCATGCCCGGTCTCGCCTGTGGCAATATACCTCGCCATCAATGCCCTATGGCGTACATCCCCCGCCTTTGACCAGATCAGCACCCGGGCCGCATAGCGGTTGCCTGCGGCGAGTGCCCGGTCGATCTCCCCGGCGTGCGGCGCGTCGGGCGTTCGGCGTTCGAAGTCGATGCTCCGTTGCAGGTTCTGGTCGGTCGTGCCGCGGAAAACCGTGACCTTCTCCAGCGGGGTGTAGCGGCCGCCGAGCCGCACGATCGCGTTGGCGCAGTTGTATTCATGGAGGCGAGCCGAGAAGGCCATCGCCCGGAACAGCTGTTCCGCGCCGGGTCGCTGTTCCGCCCGGGCGGTCTCTGCGAAATGGTCGTACTGCCTCGATTTGATGTGTTTGTGGCGGCAGCAGGCGTCCAGGTCGGCCAGCGTCTCCGTCCATTGCCGGCGATGCGGGGCCCGCTGCCCGCGCAGTGCCGCGAAGTATATCCAGACGAGGATGCCTGTCGATACCACGAACAGCAGCAGAATCAATAACGGACGTACTTTCATAATTTTACGGTGGGGGTGATACCCGTACCGGGCTGATTGCCCGGGTGCATTTTTTATGCCATACCGTTCCTGTGTGCCCTCCCGTCCGGTTTCCAGGGGCAAAATAAAATGCGGAACCCCTTTCGAGGTTCCGGGGATTTACAAAGCAATGCTGTAACTGAATAAGTTACGGCGTTGTTTTTTTATGAGGTAATGATTTAGAAACGCAAGTTTTGAATAAACTTACATCGAGGTTCATCCTGTCAAACAACTCTATACAAATATACGAAATATCTGATAAAAAAGCAAATAGGATTTTTATCACCTTATTTGCCGATTTATGGCGGACATCAGCGTCACCGCGGATCATTTTTTCCTTTGAGCGGACTGGAACGGTCTGGAGCGGACATGGGGATCGTTTTCTGAAGGCTTGGATTATCTTGCACATCCTTAACGCAGAAATCACCTAAACCCTCAGCATTATGGATTGCGTCCTTATGGAAACGAGCGCCTATAAAGAGATGCAGGCGCACCTTCAACGTCTTCTGGAGCGAGTGTCTGCGCTCCATTCCCTCTCCGCCCAACCGACAACTGTCCGGTGGCTTACGGCCGAGGAGGTCTGCAAGGCCTTGAGCATCACCAAGCGGGCCTTGTTCCAGATCGCGTAATATCTCCATCGAACGTCTTGCTTCGAAATCATGCGGCAGCTTATGTCCGTTCTCATCGACGCGCAGCGACACGATATGGAGATGCTCTCTGGAAATGTCCTTGTGTTTGAAAACGATATAGGGCTGGTTGCCGTAACCCATACGCTCCATGTATTCTTGCGCGATTTCCCGGAGCTGTTTGTCTGTCAGCCTGTCCTCCGGTGAAGGGTTCAGCGAGGCATGGAAGACCGTGTTCGTAGTCCGGCGGTTGGCTTCGAGGTACGGCCAAAAGCAATCCATGCAGGCGTCGACATCCATTCGCCCGTGCTTGTCGAACGGTTCCAACATCTTCTGCCAGAAAAGAACCTCGGCTTCATCCTTATCCACTTTCTCCTTGTTGTAATACAACGCTCCGCCGGGCGAGGAACCCGATCTTATATTCGCAACCATTCCTTAGTCTGTTTTGCGAGGTTGAGAATCTCGATACTGAGGGCTTTCAGTTCGCGGGTTCGCTGCTCCAGCATAGCGATCTGATGCGGGATAGCAACGTTGGAAAAGTGCGCGTTGATGGCTTTTACGATCTGGTTATAGTTGTTCCCGAGCTTTTGAAATTGGAAATAAAAGTCGTTCAGCCGGGCGATGAACTGCACCTTCGAAGGGTCGCGTTTGACGACGACGAACTCCTCGTTGAAGATTCTTTTGACGATAAACCGGCTGCGGTTATGCTCCAATCCTGCCTTACAAAGCATCTGCTTAAAGCGGATATTCTCTTCCGTGGTGAGTTTGAAATTATACCTGTGGACTCTGGGATCTGTCGTTGTCGGGCGTCCGATCCTCTTTTTCGTGGTTGTCATCAGTCTGGTAGTTTAAGTGGCGTGACTCGGGAACGCCACCCGGCCTCGCAGAGCGAGCACCTTTCGTATGCCGAAAAACTTTTCGGCATACAAAGGTACAGCTCGCTCGCCTCAAGTGAGGCGAAAAATCCGCGCCGGAGAATCTCTGACCGAAATTTCGAAAATCCTCCATTACGGCTTCCGGGGTCGGGTCTGTTCCCGGTGCAATATTACAACCGTTTCGGGGCAAAAAAAAGCCATCGGTGCGGACTGGAGCGGACTGGAGCGGACATCGGAACCGAAGCGTTTTACCCTGTTGTATATTGCGGCAGGATTGATTATTCGGGCAACTGCGCGAATCGCAAAATAAGTATCGGTTCAGACGGATACCCGAATCTTTAACCGAGTATCTGCGCAAAGGAACGAAAGGGCGGCAGACCGAATAATCATCCAATTATTCGTCCAAATATAAGGTAGTATATATAAATGATTTGACAGACGCATAGTTACCCAAACAACCATTTAAACACACAAGCAATGAAACAAGCAAGCATTTCGATCTGCAATCAAAAAGGGGGCATCGGGAAATCGACATTTACGATGTTACTCGCCAGTCATCTGCACTACACATTAGGCTATGACGTGCTGGTCGTAGACTGCGACTATCCCCAATGGTCCGTTCAGGCGCAACGTGAGCGGGAACTGTCGCTCATCGAGCATGACGATTACCACAAGCTGTTGCTGGTACGTCAATTCAAAGCGACGGGCCGCAAGCTCTGGCCTGTGCTGAAATGTATGCCGCCTGAAGCCCCCGAAGAAGTCGAGCGGCTGCTGCAAAGCGGCTACCATCCCCGTATCATTCTCTACGACTTGCCGGGAACGGTCAATGCCGAAGGTGTCATTCGGCTGCTCGCGTCGCTGGACGCTGTCTTTGTGCCCATGAAAGCCGACAAGGTCGTCATGGAAAGTACGCTCTCCTTTGCCCGGAGTCTCACCACTAACCTTGCCCAAGATCCGACCCTTACTTTACAAAGCGTCTATCTTTTCTGGACGATGATAGACCGTCGTGAACGAACGCCGCTTTACGATCGATACGAGGCCGTTATCCGCAAGCTCGGGTTGTCGCTTATGACAACTCACATTCCTTACCGCTCGAAGTTCAACAAGGAGCTGCTTGCGGACAATACAGGAGTCGGCCGCTCGACACTTCTGGCTCCGGCGCGAACCTTTGCGTGTGAGGCGCAACTCGAAATCCTCACAGAAGAAATTCTTACACTCCTCAAAATCCGATAACAATGGCCAAGAAACCCAAAATCGAAGTAGACGAAAGTCTTGTAAAACAGGTGATCGCAGGGCAGTTACCTATCACTACAAAGGTCACACGGGTAATTCCGGAACAGATCCCATCCGGAACCGCTACGGACGCAATTCCCGCCGAACCGCCCTCTGTTCCGGAGATCGACACAGAAAAGATTCCGGATGAAACCCCGTCTGTGCCCGCAGCACAAGAGCCACGCCGTCGGAGAACACCACCCTTGTCCGATTATGAACGAATGTTTCTCACTCCTGTGGAATACGGCATCCGAGCCACACTTTATGTCAATGCATCGACGAAGCGTAAGATTCTGGAGATACTTAAAAGAATCGGAGGTGAACGATTATCCGCGACATCATATGTGGATAATATTCTACAGCACCACATCGAAACTTTCCGTGACGATATAAACCGGCTCGATCGTAAGCGGAATTTTGAAAAACTTGTTTAACAATGACTTAAAAATTTCTAATTATGCTTTACAGCTTTTTATCCGAGTCCGGTGTCCTCGACATTTCATTACTCGCTCTTGGCACAGGCATTATCGTTTTGTCAATCTTAGGGCTGCTGCACCTCGGGAAGCGACGAGGTCATAATAAAGCCGGACACTTTTCGGAGCAACCTGACGATTGTGCAATGCCTGCCGTGCAAACGGAAAATAGCGATGGATGGCCCTCGATGGAACAACCTCAGACAACTGAACTTGTATCCGTTGTCGCTGCACCTGAAGATTCTTCAAATCTCGATTCTCCGCCTTCCGAAACGGTCGTATCCGAAAAGCAGGATGTGAAGCCGGAGCGTGTTCCCGTACCGGACATACGATGGCGACGTTCGATGACATTGCCCGACTACAAAAAAACATTTCTTGTCCGGGTGGATTACGACCTCCGCGCCTCGCTTTATGTCAGTGCCCCTACGAAACGGAAAATCCTTGAAGTCCTGAAAAAAATCGGCGGCGAGCGACTGACCGCAACATCTTATGTAGATAATATCCTACGGCACCATCTCGAAATGTTCCGCGACGAGATCAACTGCATACATCAAGAACAGAATTACCATAACATCGTCTAAATTCTTTCTGCCATGAACAGCATAATTCTTATTGCCGCCTGCGCCGTATGTCTGGATCAGTTGTTTTTCCGGGGGCGGCTCGCGTCATATGTCGTCGACAATCTGAAAGGCCCGAAGAAAAAACACACCGGGCATAACGCTGCCCCTCACACGCCGAATGCCGGTACTGCACCCCGTCAAACTCCTGAAATTCTCGTGTCAAAATCCTATCGGTGCGGACTGGAGCGGACTGGAGCGGACATCGGCACCGCCCCGGCAGGCGGAGATGCTATATTTGCCCCGGCTTCGGAAGAGAAGTCCGCGATGGCGTCGTGGAACGGGCTTGTCGTGCAGCCCCCGATCGGCGAAGACGGCGAACTTGCGGAGCCCGAAGCGCCTGCCGGCGCCCGACCTCCGCTTCCGGCTCTCCCCGCCAGAGCAGAACTCCGCGATGCGGAAGTTCATGCGATGCTCGGAGAGCTGGACTTCGGAGAATGCGCCGTTATGGGCGATGCCACGGCCGAGGAGCGGCAGGCCATTGCCAACTTCGACATCCGGGCCTTTGCCTGACACGTAAACGAGAGACGACATGAAATGGAATAACGAATACGGCTGACGCCTTTCCCGCAGCAGGAAATACGATGTATCCGGTCGCAGAATGCTCCCAAAGCAGGCTGCGGCCTTTTTCACACCCTTAACCAAACTACCTGTTTTATGAAAAAAAGAGCAATTTTCACGATTCTGTCCCTGTGCTCCGCACTCCTATCCTTTGCGCAGGGCAACGGCATGGCCGGCATCAGCGAGGCCACGAACATGGTCACCTCTTATTTCGACCCGCTAACGAAGCTGATCTTCGCCGTCGCGGCAATCCTCGGACTGGTCGGCGGCGTGCGCGTCTACTCGAAATTCTCGTCGGGTGACCCGGACGCTTCGAAATCCGCCACGGCGCTGTTTCTCTCATGCGTCTTTCTGGTGATCGTCGGTACGGTCTTACGTTCATTCTTCCTCTAAACGATGGCGGAATACCAAGTGAACAAGGGCGTGGGCCGTCAGGTCGAGTTTCAGGGCGCGCACGTAATGGTTCTTTGGCAAATGCGTCGATAGCAAGACGTTAGGCAAGTGTTCGATAGCCTATCATCGATCGGCTTATCCGAAAGGGAAACCGGACGGGGAGTATAGCCTGCCGATAAACTGATAAGTCATACAGTTACCAAGTATGCGACTGAATCAGGAGATGAAAGATAGATACGAGGATAAAGTCTGGATTGATTGAACGATAGTCCAAGTGGCACAACTCGAAACTGTGGCGGAAGGTAACTACAGACGCCATACTGTAACACACTCGATTCGACCTTGGAGGGTTGGGTGCAGAACAGGTTACAGCACAACTGCGATAAGCAGAAACGGATGAAAGTCGTATCCGACAATCTATCAAAGCTATGTTGCCGAAGAATTAAACGTGGATTGCCTAACCCGGAATGCCGAAAGGCTATTAGGTTTCAGACCTATGAAAATCCGGTATGGCAACGGAGCCACCGTAGTAGTCCGAGCGAGGGAAAGCCTCGTACATGGCGAAGGGTGGCAGCTAACATTTTTAATACAAATTAACGGATAATGTGTGAGACATTATGAGAAATCCAGAGAGAGTATTAAACAGTCTGTCAGAGCACAGCAAAGTTTCGAGCTACAAGTTTGAACGGCTCTACAGGGTTCTATTCAATTCGGAGATGTTTCTCCTCGCCTACCATAATATACAAGGTAGGCAGGGAAATATGACGGAAGGTTCCGACGGTAAAACTATCGACGGAATGAGCCTGAAACGGATTGAAAATTTGATTGATGCGCTCAAAGATGAGTCGTACCAACCAAAACCGGCAAGAAGGACGTACATCCCGAAGAAAAACGGGAACATGCGACCTCTCGGCATACCGTCTATCGACGACAAATTAGTGCAGGAGGTATTGCGAATGCTGTTGGAAGCAATTTATGAAGGTAGTTTTGAGAACACCTCGCACGGCTTCCGACCCAAACGCAGCTGCCACACCGCACTGATACAGGTGCAGAAGAATTTTACTGCGGCCAAGTGGTTTATCGAGGGCGACATTGAGGGATTCTTCGATAACATCAACCATGATGTACTTATCGGAATCTTGAAAGAACGTATCGCAGACGACCGCTTTATCCGGCTAATGTGGAAATTTTTGAAAGCTGGCTACATCGAAGATTGGACATTTCATAGAACATACAGCGGAACACCGCAAGGTGGCATCATTAGCCCGATACTGGCTAATATCTATCTCGACAAGCTGGATAAGTACATGAAAGAGTATGCCTGTCAATTCGATAGAGGCGACAGACGGGCAATGAACCTTGAGTACAAACGGTATTCCAGGAAAATTTGGTGGCTCGGCACAAAGCTGAAGCAAACCAAGGATAAAGATACTCGGAAGGAACTGATTGACGCGATTAAGCAACATCAGAAAAACAGGATGCACTTACCCTCTGTCGATGAAATGGACGAGGGATATAGACGGATTAAGTATGTGAGGTATGCCGATGATTTTATTATCGGAGTGATTGGCAGTAAATCGGACTGTGAGGCCATCAAAGAGGATATTAAGAATTTCCTCGGCGAGAAACTGAAATTGACGCTCTCCAAAGAAAAGACCTTAATCACGCACGGCAATAGAAAGGCAAAATTCCTCGGCTATGAAATCTATGTCCGACCATTCACGGATAAGACGTTAAGAGGCGAGAAATCGGGAGTACTTATTAAGGCTTACGGCAAAAAGGTAGTGTTGGAAGTGCCAATGTCCACAATGCGGGATAAACTTCTCTACTACGAGGCGATGGAAATTCATCAATTCGAGGGTAAAGCGAAATGGAAACCCACAAGCCGGACAAAGTTGCTACATCTGGACGACCTCGAAATACTGGATGCCTATAACAGAGAAATCCGAGGTTTTGCAAACTATTTTTCTATCGCAAATAACAGTTCACACCTGAATTCTTTCAAGTACATCATGCAATACAGTCTGTATAAGACTTTTGCACGAAAGTACAGTACGACAGCCCGAAAGATTATCGCAAAGTATCGACATCACAAAGATTTTGCGGTTTTCTATGAGGACAAGAAAGGAGGAAAGAAGATGCGGGTATTCTTCAACGGGAGCTTTAAGCGTAAAACAACCGCGATGGACGCGAGTTGTGATTATGTAGCCAACACGATTTTCAATACCACTGTATCAAGCCTTATACAAAGGTTAAAAGCGGGTAAGTGTGAATTGTGTGGCGCAACGGAAAACATTGAAATACACCACGTCAAAAGACTCAAAGACTTAAAAGGCAAAGAGCCATGGAAAATCCAAATGATTGGACGTCAGAGAAAGACGTTAGCTGTATGTATTCCCTGTCACAACAAGATACATCACGGGATAATAGACTGAATATGTTAGTGGAGAGCCGTGTGCGCCGAGAGGTGCAAGCACGGTTCGGAGGCGAGTTCTTGGAAACCTACCGTAGAAATACGGCAAGGCACCGGGTTCTTAGCCTACGACTCACGGCGCAGTACCTCGTGCTGTTCGTCGCGGGGCTTCTGGGCGTCTTCGTCTGCTTCGCCGGAATGTACATGAGCGGCGTCCCGCAGGGCCTGTGCATCCTCTTCGCCCTCACGGCCGGCCTTGCCGTCACGGGCGGCACCTTCTACCTGAACCGCCGTTTCGGCCCCCACGGGCTTCAGAAGCTCATGGCCTCGCGCCGGCATCCGCGGCGCATCGTTCACCGCCGGGCCGTCGGGCGGCTGTTGCGTTTTCGTCGAACCGTAAAACTGTAATCCTATGCGCGGAACCCTGAAAACCTCGACCTTGGAATCGAAATTTCCACTTCTGAGAGTCGAGAACAACTGCATCATCTCCAAGTTCGCCGACATCACTGCGGCCTACCGCGTCACACTGCCCGAACTCTTCACCCTCACGGCCGAGGAATACGAAGCACTGCACGGCGCATGGCTCAAAGCCCTGAAAGTGCTGCCGGATTACACCGTCGTCCACAAACAGGACTTCTTTATCGAAGAACGATACACGGCTCCGGAGGAGGGTTCCGAGCGGAGCTTTCTCGCACGTTCCTACGAACGTCATTTCAACGAGCGGCCCTACCTGCGCCATACGTGCTACCTGTTCGTTACGAAGACCACGCCCGAACGGATGCGGCAGACCAGCGCCTCGTCTGTCTTGTGCCGGGGTTTCATCGTCCCGCGGGAGATGCGCGACACGGACGCCGTGACGCGCTTTCTGGAGGCCGCGGAGCAGATGGAGCGCATTCTGAACGATTCGGGCCTCGTGCACGTCGAGCGGCTAACGGAAACGGAGATCGTCGGCACGGCAGACGACGCCGGGCTGCTGGCCCGTTACTTCGCCCTCTCGGACGAGCGGAGTCCGGTCGTCAACGAAGATATCCGTCTCGACCCGGGCGTGATGCGCATCGGAGACAAGTTCCTTACGATGCACACGCTCTCCGATCTGGATATGCTGCCACAGAGCGTGGCGACGGATTTCCGCTACGAACGCCTTTCGACCGACCGCTCGGACTGCCGCCTCTCGTTCGCGGCGCCCGTGGGGCTGCTGCTCTCCTGCAACCATGTCTACAATCAGGTGATCTTCCTCGACGACCACGACGAAACGCTCAAGCGCCTCGAAGCCTCGGCCCGGAACATGAACTCGCTGGCGGGCTATTCGCGCTCGAACGCCATCAACCGGGAGTGGATCGAAATGTATCTCAATGAGGCGCATTCGCAGGGGCTGCGCTCCGTAAGGTGCCATTGCAACGTCATGGCATGGGCCGAGAGCGAAGCGGAGTTGAAGCGCATCCGCAACGACGTGGGCTCGCAACTGGCCCTTATGGGCTGCACGCCGCATCACAACACGGTGGACGTGCCGGTGTTGTTCTGGGCGGCGATTCCCGGCAACGAGGCCGACTTCCCCGCCGAGGAGAGTTTCTACACCTTTCTCGATCAGGCCCTCTGCCTTTTCAACGAGGAGACCAACTACCGCTCGTCGCTCTCGCCCTTCGGAATCAAGATGTCCGACCGCCTGTCGGGCATACCTCTCCATCTGGACATCTCGGACCTTCCGATGAAGCGCGGCGTCATCACGAATCGGAATAAATTTATCCTCGGGCCGTCGGGCTCGGGCAAGAGTTATCTGACGAACCATCTGGTTCGTCAGTACTGGGAGCAGGGAGCGCATATCCTGCTGGTCGATACGGGCAACTCCTACCAAGGGCTCTGCTCGCTGATTCACGCCAAGACCAAAGGCCGCGACGGGGTGTATTTCACCTACACCGAGGAGGCGCCCATCGCCTTCAATCCTTTCTATGTCGAGGACGGAGTGTACGACGTGGAGAAGCGCGAGTCGCTCAAGACGCTGCTGCTGACCCTTTGGAAACGGGAATCCGAGGAGCCAACACGCTCGGAGGAGGTAGCGCTCTCGAACGCCGTGAACCTCTACCTCTCGAAGCTCCGCGCCGACCGCTCCATCGTCCCCTCGTTCGATACCTTTTACGAGTTCGTCGAAACCGACTACCGGCGGCTTTTGGAACAGAAGCGCGTGCGGGAGAAGGATTTCGACCTTGCCAATTTTCTGAACGTGCTGGAACCTTACTATAAGGGCGGCGAATACGACTACCTGCTGAACTCCGACAAGCAGCTGGATTTGCTGGACAAGCGTTTCATCGTCTTCGAGTTGGACAACATCTCCTCGAACCGGACGCTGCTGCCGGTGGTGACGCTCATCATCATGGAGACCTTCATCTCGAAGATGCGGCGGCTGAAAGGCGTCCGCAAGATGATCCTTATCGAGGAGTGCTGGAAGGCCCTCACCTCGGCCAATATGAGTGCATATATTAGGTATTTGTTTAAAACCGTTCGCAAGTATTTCGGCGAGGCGGTCGTGGTGACGCAGGAGGTGGACGACATCATCTCGTCGCCCATCGTCAAGGAGTCGATCATCAACAACGCCGACTGCAAAATCCTGTTGGACCAGCGCAAGTACCTCTCGAAGTTCGACGGCATACAACGTCTGCTGGGGCTGACGGACAAGGAGCGGGCGCAGATTCTCTCGATCAATCTCTCGAACGATCCTAAACGCCTCTATAAGGAAGTGTGGATTGGGCTCGGAGGCGTGCAGTCGGCAGTTTATGCCACGGAAACCTCGGTCGAAGAATATTTGACCTATACCACTGAGGAATCGGAAAAGATGCAGGTCATGGAGCTTGCCGAAAAGCTCGGCGGCGACATCGAAGCCGCCATCCAGCAGTTGGCATGCAAGCGCGAAACGAAAACCGAATCTTAATGCCCGCTGCCATGAAACAGTTGCTTTGGATATGCGCCGGCATCCTGCTGACGTTTACGGCCGTGCTCGGAGCGTTTCACCTCTTCTACGATTACGAATACCGCAAAATCCGTCCCCTGTGCGGAGCATGGCATTCGACGCTCGACGACACGCGGCTGGTGATCGAGCCGTGCGGTGATAAATTCCGCATCACCATCACGCGCCGCGGCACGTCCGAAACACATGCTCTGCACTACAAGGATTGCGTCTATTATACGGCCTACGGCGGACGCCGGATCGATCTCTTTTACACGCCCCCGGCCGATGCACTGCTCCTCGTGCCGGGCGACGCTTTCAAACGAACCTCAAAACTCAAAAACAATGAACAGTAACCAATCGACGCCTGCGTCGGCCGTAGCGGCCCTTCAGCAGGAGATCAGAACCCGCACCGAAGTCATCCGCACTTTGGCAGACCTTCGGGAACAACTCGACGCCGACCGTATCTGCGGAGCGTGGCTCTCGGCGGAAAACAACCTCTCGGCCTCGATACGCCGCATCGGCGAGGGCATGTGGCGCATCCTCGTTTTCGACCACGCGCTCTGCTACAAACGCCTCGTACAGGACGGCATCATCGCGCTGCGCCGCCACCGTCTTTGGCTCGGCGCCGACGACGGCAACCGCGTGATCTACGATGCTTCCACCGAGACACTCACCATCGGCTGTTACGGACGTTTCGTTCCGGAGGACTGCATCCGGCGGCAGGAAGACGACGCAATCAGTGCCGAAGCGTGCGACTTCAACGAACCGGCCGAATAATGGAGCGTCATTCGGTATTTCCGGGCTGCCCCTGCTTGCTGGGGCAGCCCTTCGGCGGACTCCGCCTACAATTATACGTCCTCAAATCCGACGGCTATGGAATGGAAAGATAGGATTGCACGGCTATTCCGCCGCACGCCGGATTGGGAAAGGGAACATCGACGCACGCTCATTGTCCGCCATGCTGAAAACCTGCTCCGGGAACGGGATATAAACAGTGTTACAGACCTTGTGCGACGGCACCGGAAATCGGATCTGACCATTGCCGGAATCAGACTGACAATGAATACAGCGACATCCCGCTTTCTCAGGACGCCCGAAGATGCGGCGGGAAAAGATATGCTGGAGCTGATGGATGCCCTGCGCAGAACACCGTTTGCAAAAAAGATCGGGCGACGCCTCGCGGACGTTCCGGCAGACACCGCCCACTCCCTGCACGGAGTGTTCGCTATGCATACTTTTCTCTTGGATGCCTATCTGGAGCAACATCCCGACAGCAAGCTCCGGCAGCCTCCGATGGACGAGGTGCAGGCAGCAGCGCATATCATCGACCGGCAGTTTCGCGCCGAGACATTCCGCGAACTGCGCCATCTGGCGGAAATATCCGGAGGCTATATACCCTCCTGTTACGTTGCACGCCTTTACGACTGGGACGCCGACATGGAGCGGTTACAAGAGATGCGCGGGCGGCTGAACGGCCCGGCATGTCCGGAAGCTCCGCAGCAGGTACAGCAGCTCCGGAAGCGAATCTGGAAGGCCGAGAACCGCATGGTGCGGGAAGCCGAGAGGATATTGGAGAGTGATCCGGAAATTTCCCTGCGGCAAACCTACATTGAAAAACTCGATGCCGAGTTGCAGACATTGGGATGGCTTGCACGCTTCCCGGAGCGAATCGACGACAGCCGTATTAACCGGCAGCTGCTCGACAAATACAGGATTCTTCCCGGCATATCACCAGCCGAGCAATACGGGCAGGTCGAGAAAGCCTTCCGCGAGCTGGATGCACGCCTTGTCCGCATGACCGGGCGGCAGTCCTACGCCGACGATCTGTTCGAATCCCTGCGGCAGAAAGGCCCGAAGCCGGAGAAACATATTTCCGGGGTGCGGCAGAAAGAGATCAATTCTGCAAGGAAAGAGCAAACCGGACAACCGGCTTCGGGTCGGCGGATAAAGCGGTGATGCCCGTCTTCGGGTGAATATCCTCAATAACACAATCAATTCAAGCATGAAACAGAAAATCATCCTGCTGTGTCTGTGCCTTGTCTGCACGGGCCTCAGCACATACGCCCAGTGGGTCGTCTCAGACCCTACGAACCTCGCGCAGGGGATCGTCAACTCCACCAAGCAGGTCGTCGAAGCCGCCAAGAACGGCTCCACCATGCTGCAAAGCTTTCAGGAAACCGTGAAGATTTATGAGCAGGGGAAGCGATACTACGACGCCCTGAAGTCGGTCAGCAACCTCGTCCGCTCGGCCCGCAAGGTGCAGCAGTGCATTCTGCTCGTGGGCGAAATCTCGGACATCTACGTCGACGGTTATCGCCGCATGGTCGGCGACGAGAACTTCACGCCCGCGGAGCTCGCGGCCATCGCCGCAGGCTACGCCCGCATCATCGAGGAATCGGCCGGGGAATTGAAGGAGCTGCAGGACATCGTGAACCCTACGGATATGTCCCTGACGGACAAGGACCGGATCGACGTGGTGCAGCGCGTCTACGGCGTTCTGCGGCGCCATCGAGACCTGGCACGCTACTACACGCGCAAGAACATCTCCATATCCCTGCTGCGGGCCGCCCGGAAGCGGGACATGGAGGGTGTGCTCTCATTGTACGGAACCGACGAACAACGTTACTGGTAGCCGACGATGGTACACATGCTTTCCCTTACGGACAATCTGCATACGATTCTCCGGGTGCTTTACGACGACATGATGGCGCTGTGCTATCCGATGTCGCAGGTCGCAATGGCCATCGCAGGGATCGGGGCGCTGCTTCACATCGCCTACCGCGTCTGGCAGTCGATGGCCCAAGCCGAACCGATCGACCTCTTTCCCCTTATGCGGCCCTTCGCCATCGGCATCTGCATCCTGTTCTTCCCGACGCTCGTGTTGGGAAGCCTGAACGGCATACTTTCACCCCTGGTAAAGGCGACGCATTCGCTGATGGTCGGGCAAACACTCGACATGGAACAATGGCAGGAGCGGCGTGAGCGGCTCGAACTCGAAAGCCGCGAGCAGATGCCCCCGGACAGCTACTACGCCGAGAACGAGGAGATGGAGCGCGAGCTCAGCGAACTGGGCGTGGACGACCAGACACAGCAGACACTCGACCGCATGAACGAGGAGCGATCCTCATGGTCTGTAAAGGGACTTATATTCAAAGGCTTGGCATGGATACTCGAACTGCTCTTCGCCGCGGCGAGCGTCATACTCGACGTGCTGAGGACCTTTTACCTGATCGTCCTCTCGCTGCTCGGCCCGATCGCTTTCGCCATCTCCGTGTTCGACGGATTTCAGTCCACGCTGACGCAATGGCTCACGAAATATGTCTCGATTTACCTGTGGCTGCCCATCTCGGATCTTTTCTCGGCGATCATCGCACGTCTGCAAACCCTTTCGATGCGCCACGACGCCGACCTGATGGCCGAAGGCTACAACTGGTATGTGGACTGGTCGAACAGCCTGAACCTGATCTTCATGCTCGTGGCCGTGTGCGGATACCTCTGCATCCCCTCGATCGCCTCGTGGGTCGTGCAGGCGAACGGATTCGCCGCCTACAACAAGACCGTCTCGAAGATGACCTCGCTCGTAAGCGCCGGAGCCGGATGGACGGCCGGCAAAGCATGGGCCGGGGCCAAAGGCGCCGGCTCGGCGGCATTATCGGGCGGTAAGGCCGTGGGACGCGGCATCATGAACGGCGCCCGGCTTATTTTCAGAAAATAAAATAACCCGTTATTATGGAATTCAAGTGTTTAACGAACATCGAAACATCGTTTCGGCAGCTGCGCATGTACGCGCTCGTCTTCGCCGGAGTCTGCGCCGTCGTTACCGTGGCGGCGGTCTGGATGTCCTACTCTTTCGCCGAACGGCAGCGGCAGAAGATCTACGTGCTGGACAACGGACGCTCGCTGATGGTGGCGCTCTCGCAGGACCTCGCACAGAACCGTCCCGTAGAGGCCCGTGAACATGTGCGGCGCTTCCACGAGCTCTTCTTCACCCTCTCGCCCGACAAGGCGGCCATCGAGTCCAACGTCGGACGCGCCCTGCAGATGGCCGACAAAAGCGCCTTGTCCTACTACAAGGTCCTGCAGGAGAAAGGATTCTTCAACCGCCTGATCGCGGGCAACGTCTCGCAGATGGTCAAAGTGGACAGCATCCGCTGCGACTTCGACCGCTATCCCTACGAGGTTACGACCTTTGCCCGGCAGCGCATCCTGCGCGAAAGCACCGTCACGGAGCGGTCGCTCGTCACGACGTGCCGTCTGGTGAACGTTTCCCGCTCGGACAACAATCCGCAGGGCTTTATGGTCGAAGCGCTGAACATCGTCGAGAACAAAGACATTGCGACCTATGACCGCTAAACCGCACACCCTGCGCTGCCGCATCCGTTGGGTGCGGCGGTCGCTGCGGCGCCGGCACGACGCGCTCGCACCCCGCATCCGGGAGCGGATCGTACTTGCGGCGCTCGTCCTGCTTCTCTTCCTTTACCTTTGGCTCCTGTTCGCAGCGGACATGGGATCGGAGTTAGAGATCGGACATCCCGAATTATTACATCTTAAACCGTAAACCATTATGACAGAAAACAAGAATCCGGGCAACGACCCCTCGGCGGAGTTCGAGCGGCAGCGCAAACGCAAGGTGCTGCTCTTCGCGGCGATCCTCGGATGTATATTCCTCGTCGCGATGTGGCTTATATTCCGGCCTGCGCCCGTCAAGCCCCAAGAAGGAGCTGCGGGGATCAATACGTCGGTTCCGGACGGCAAGGCGCAAGCCACCGTCGGAGACAAACGCAAAGCCGCGGAGCAGCTCCGCAGCGAGGAGCAGCAGCAGAAACGCATGATGACACTCGGCGACAATTCGTTCTCGCTGCTGGACGACGGGCTCAAACCCACCGAGGAACCCGCACCGGCGGACGACCCCGCACTGCGGGCTGCCGAGGCCAACCGGGCCATGCAGCGGCAGGTGCAGGGCTTCTACGCCGCTCCGCAGCGCAATGCCGAGGTCGAAGCGCTGAAAGAGCAGGTCGCGGCCCTGCAATCCCAGCTCGACGCCGAGCGGCAGCAGCCCGACCCGCTGGAGCTGGCCGAGGAGCAGTACAAGCTCGCACGGAAGTATCTCGGCGGCGGAACGGCCGTAGGTGAAGAAGCTGTTGAGCAGGCAAAGCAGCGGAAGGATTCGCGCCTGTCGGTCATGCGGCCCGTGCGGGAGGGTGAGGTCGAAGCATCGACGCTCGACACACGGGCGGATTTCACCGTCGAACGCAACTTGGGATTTCTCACGGCGGCAGGTGGCGTCGCGCATGCCGATACTCCGACCGTCAGAGCCTGCGTCGCCTCGACGCAGGTCATACGTGCCGGAAGCACCGTGCAACTGCGGTTGCTGGAAGCCGTGCGTATCGACGGAGTGACCATCCCCCGGAATACGCCGCTATACAGTCTTGCGACGATCTCCGGAATGCGGCTGCAAGTCACGGTGTCGTCCGTCGAATACGGCGGACGGATCTTCGCTGTCGAAGCCGTGGCTTACGACATGGACGGACAACCGGGGCTGAATATCCCGAACTCCCGCGAGCGGACAGCCCTCAAAGAGGCGCTGGCTTCCGTCGGGCAGACAGCCGGGACGAGCGTAAACGTCACCCGCTCGGCCGGGCAGCAGGTGTTGTCCGAGCTGGCGCGCGGAGGATTGCAGGCATCGTCGCAGTATGTCGCCGGGAAGCTCCGCGAGGTGAAGATCACCCTCAAAGCCAACCACCAGCTATTATTGATTTCTAAACAGCAGTAAAAATGAAAAGAGACCTTATTTATCTGACCCTGATCGTCGCGGCAATCGCGGCGGCAAAGGTCACGGCGCAGACGACACCGGAAACGCCGACCGAGATCCGTCCCCTGCGTATCGAGGCGGGATTCACCAAGACTGTACACATCCTCTTCCCGTCGCCCGTCACGTATATCGACATCGGCTCGATGGACATCATAGCAGGCAAGGCCGACGGGGCCGAAAACGTCGTGCGGGTGAAGGCGGCCGTGCGGAATTTCGCAGCAGAAACAAACCTGACGGTCATCACCGAAGACGGCGGATTTTTCACGTTCGATGTCCACTATGCCGAGAACCCGGTTGTCTCGACCCTCAATCTTACAGTGCAGGAACCGCAGACGGAAGGTGTGAAGAAACCGGCTGCCGCGGGCTATCCGCAGCCGACGGCCCCAGCATCCGAAGGCCGGGTGCTGCTGCGCGAGGTAGGCCGAGAGAAGCCCGCGACCATAAAACGCATGTTGAGCGACATATACCGGCAGAACCGTACGGATGTGAAAGGCATTCGCACGAAGAAGTACGGCATCGAGGTCGAGGTGCTGGGAATTTACGTTTCCAACGATGTCATTTACATACATACTTGCATGTATAATGACACGAATATCTCCTTTGAGGTGGATGCACGACAGTTTATCGTAGCCGACAAGAAGCTCGCAAAGCGTACGGCACAGCAGCAGACACCGCTCGAAATCCTGCGCGTATGCAACGATCCGGCCGTTGTAAGGGGACATCAGCGTCAGCGGACGGTATTCGCGCTGCCCAAACTGACGATCTCCGACGACAAAGTGCTTTTGCTGGAAATCGTCGAGAAAAACGGAGCCCGCCATCAGACAGTGGAGATAGCGGCCAAGGAATTATTGGATGCCAAACTGCTCTAAAGCGATGATCGGCAAACTCTCGAAAAGCGAATCGCTGCGGACTGTGATTGAATATGTCCTCAAAAACGATCATTCCCGGCTGATCGCCTGCGAAGGGATATTGGTAGGCGACTACCATAATGAGGAGTGGCTGGAACAGATGATCTCCGACTTCGAAGATCAGACGTTGCTGCATGATCCGGTTGCCAAAGCTGCCGGGCACATATCGCTTTCGTTCCACCCGAACGATGCTCCGCAGATGACGGATTTTCGGATGGTGAAAATCGCCCGGGAATATATGCAGTGCATGGGGATCGATAATACACAGTATGTTATCGTACGCCACACGAACACGGCGCATCCTCATTTGCATATCGTTTACAACCGGATATGCAATGACGGGAAGCTGATTCCCGACAGGAACGAACGTTTCCGGAATGTCCGCTTTTGCAAGGCATTGTCTTTCAAATACGGCCTGACGCTCGGGGAACGCCAAAAGTAGGTGTCCGATGTATATCCATCTGCTGAAAGCCTTTTGTCTGACGACGGGAATTTTGTCGCTGCCGGCAGCCGTCGGATTGGCATGGCTGATACTGTTCCCGGAATACCCCGAGCGAAAATCCCCGCAGGAACGGATAAAAACGCATTGACTGTTCGTATCTTTGTTGCTGACTTAATCTGCGGAGAAAAATGATTGAAAATACCCATGCGGCAGAATCCTTCGATGCGTTGTTCGCCCGGCTGGCGACATCCGAGTTCCGCCGAAGATTTCGTCTGAAAGCGGAAGATATCGCCTATATCGAGCGAAAAGGCATGGAGACTATCCGGCGTCATGCCGCAGATTTCGTGCGCACACGCCTCGCTCCGGCCGTTATTCCCAATGACGGGCGGCAGACCCCGATGCGCGGGCATCCGGTCTTTATCGCCCAGCACGCCACGGCCTGCTGCTGCCGGGGATGTCTGGCCAAGTGGCATGGCATCCCGCCCGGGGGGAACTGGCGACTGAAGAACAACGATATATCGTTGCGGTATTGACGGCATGGATCGAACGTAACGGAGCCAGGCATCAGACGGTGGGAATTTCCGACGGGGAATCCGTTGGATACAAAACTGCTGTAAGGAGATAAAGCGGCGAGGCCGGTAGTATTTTCGTCCGTTAAGATGGACAGGGCGGTGCTCCCGCAGGCATTTTTCGATGCTGCATGCCACGGCCGGAATTGTCCGGTGCGGAGGTTTTTATGCAGCAGTGGGAATGTTTCGAATCCGTGCGGCGATCTTACAGGAGCACTTTGCAAGAGGATATTCAGACGTGGTTCCGCACGCTGCGGCTCTGAAAGGCTGTTCGTTTCCGAACAATCAGACACCCCGGTACGGTTTTCAGACCGTACCGGGGTGTCTTTCATGCAGCTTGAGGAAACTCAATATTCATCTTCGTTGAAGAAGAAATCGTCCTTGGAGGGGTAGTCGGGCCAGATGTCTTCGATAGATTCGTAGATTTCACCCTCGTCTTCTATCTCCTGCAGGTTTTCGAGCACTTCGAGCGGCGCACCCGAACGTACTGCATAGTCGATGAGTTCATCTTTCGTTGCGGGCCAGGGGGCATCTTCGAGTTTCGATGCCAGTTCAAGTGTCCAATACATGATTCGGTAAAGTTTTATCTCTCTGAATTTTCCGGAAAAACAAGGCTTTTCCTTACAGGGATGCAAAGGTAAAGCAAAAAAACGATGCCCGCAAACGGAACGATCCCCACGGCCTACATTCCGGACGTTCGAATGTCCTAACATCCGATTTCTACGGATGTGTCCGGCGTATAGGACTATGCGGTATCCCGGGGAGAAGAACCGAAAATCGCAACGAGAATTCCGATCCCCGCAAAGGTTCGTGAATCCGAACCGGAGATATGTCGCCGCCCGAGGTATCCGGGAAGACAGCATGCCGCCGTACAGCCGCCGACGGACTTTTTCCAGACACTGACAGCGTCGTAAAGAATTTCCGCAATGTAAAATCGGATATTATCCGGTATAACCTATATGGAATTTTCGTATCTTTATGGAAACCTAAAACCTATCGAACCATGAAATTCTTCATCGACACAGCCAATTTGGAGCAGATTCGCAAGGCGCATGAACTGGGCGTTCTGGACGGCGTAACGACCAATCCTTCTCTGATGGCCAAAGAGAACATCCGGGGTACGGAGAACTGCAACCGTCATTACGTTGAAATCTGCAACATCGTCGAAGGGGACGTGAGCGCCGAGGTCATAGCCACCGACTTCGAAGGAATGGTGCGAGAGGGTGAGGCGCTGGCGGCACTGCATCCCCGCATCGTCGTGAAACTGCCCTGCACGGCCGCAGGAATACGGGCCGTAAAATACTTCGCGGCGAAGAATATCCGGACGAACTGCACGCTGGTATTCTCCGTGGGGCAGGCGCTGTTGGCGGCAAAGGCCGGAGCGACCTATGTATCTCCGTTCGTGGGACGTCTCGACGACATCTCCGAAGACGGCGTGGCATTGGTAGCCCACATCGTGAAGGTCTACCGCACCTATGGTTACAAAACGCAGGTGCTGGCCGCTTCGATCCGTCATACGCAGCATATTATCCAGTGTCTCGATGCGGGTGCCGATGTGGCGACATGCCCCCTTGCGGCAATCGAAGGGCTGCTCAGACATCCGCTGACGGACAGCGGGCTGGAGAAGTTCCTCGCAGACCATGCACGCCTGAATGCCTGACGGGTCACCGGCAGCGATAAAACGGCAACGCCCCGATTCGAACATCCGAATCGGGGCGTTGTGGCAATCATTTCTTTTCCAAAAGCCGCTGGAAGGCGGGAGAAGGCTTAAATGCAGGAATGTCGTGTGCCGGAATTTTGATCGTCGTATTCTTCGTAATGTTACGCGCCGTCTTTTCTTTGCGATGCTTAATCAGGAACGTACCAAAACCGCGGAGGAAAACGTTTTCCTTGCGGATCTGTGCGGCTCGCACCTCTTCCATGAAACCTTCCACGACGGCTAAAACGGTCACGGCTTCGACGCCCGTTTCCTGGGCGAGTTGCTTTACGATATCTGCTTTGGTCATTTTTGTAAGTTTTTGTCCGACAAAGATAAACAAACTTCCGAACTGAAAAAAGCCCATCGACAATCCGATGATTATACCAACAGGTTTATTGTATTGCCGCAGAACGGCGCATCGTGATATTAGAAAATAAAAATCCGGGTTCGGACATTTTTAACATGGATACGGATTCATCTCTTCCGACCCCGTTTCATAGAGGTCATATCCTTGTCCTCCGCTACGGGACGTTTCTGTTCTTTTAACGGCCACTGCGAAAAAATATGCTCTTGGCGGACTGTCATCTCTTTCAGTCGTCGGGCGATCTGTTTCCAGTCGTATTCGAAATTCAGCATGACGATATCCTCACCGAAATCGATGTCATCGAAATATGTGAGTGCCTTGAACGGGCGGATGACATTTGCCTGCGGAAATTTTCGTTCGTAGCATTTGAGCATCTCATAAAACGGGATGCGGGTGGACAGACAGGCGATATCCACGAAATCTTTGAGCCGCGAACCGTCGTCGGCTATCGCAGACAGCTTCATGGCGACGATATCCTCGATGCTGTATAAACGGATTCCGGATTCCGCATAGGGCTGCCGGAGATATGCATATTTGTGAGCTATGCAGTCGATCTTAACGCCGTCGATCATGCCTTTCAGCGTGTCGGGGCGCCTGAAGGCCGTTTGGAATCCGTATCGCTGCGAAAGAAACGCTTCGAGTTCCCCGGCGTCGAACGACTCCGGAGTGAACAGATCCAGATCGACACTCACACGATGCCCCAGATATAAGGCCAAAGCCGTACCTCCGGCCAGATTGAACGCCGCAAGCCGGGGCTCGGCCTCCAACTGTTTCAACAACCCAAGTGTCTGCGGCGCAACTGTCTGCGTGTGTAACATCTCAATTCCTCTTTTTTAAGGCCGAAAGCCGTACATACGAAATTCATATCCTGCGCCGAGAGTGTCGGAACCTCTTTGATAATTTCCCGGAAGCCTTCGATGCCTCCGTAGAGGTCGAACGCCGCGAAGTAGTCCCGGAGCCATCCCCGTTCTATGATGCGCTGCACGACGACCTTACGCGAACGCTGCCAGTCGAACTGCGTCAAGTCATAGTCCCAAAGTAATGTCTTTGAGACCTTGCAGCAGCCTTTATTTCGGATATAGTCATCGAATATGGTCATGAGCCGGAGTTCGTTTCGTTTTACAAAGATACGGATAAGCCGAGAGTAAACCAAAACTTGTTTTGAGTTTACCGAGGCGGAGTATCTTCGGCGAAGCCAAATATACGAATTATCCTGATGATATGCAATTTCCGTGCTTTGTCCGGCATACGCCTTCAAGAGTTGTGTCTTATCGCTCGTCATTCGCCGCAGCAAACATGGGACAAATCGGATATACACTCCCCGACGAAGGTCGGATACGGTGGTACGGACATCTCCGAACCGATTGTCCCTGTCTGCAGCATAGCGCAAAATTTTCATACGCATAAATAACCGGTTTTTCAGGTGTGGGTCGCCCAGCCGTGAAAGGGACGGTCGATAAAACAGCACGACCGATCCGGACATCCATGATAAACCAATCCGCCGACAACGCCCAGACTCCCGTCGGGATAGCGTTCCTTGAAGAGGAACGAATAGGGCGCGAAGTCCCTGTAAAGTTCGATCTGGCACGGATGATGGGGATTTTGCTCACGGCGTTCGAGGCGCTCCAAACATTCCCGAAGCGTGCTGTCGCCGATGCTTTCGGCGTATTGCACTACCTTATCGTAGTGCTCCTGACACATGATTTTCATAAGGCTTGATTTTTAGGTCTATTTCCCCATTCCGGGGTGTTGTTCCAGAAAGAGCATCCGCTGCCGGATATAATGCAGCAGCGGTTCTCCGTCGCCGACAGATTCCATAATGTTGTTCGTTCCGCCAATATCCTTCAGCACTTTCAATGAGAAAGAGTTGTGTATCTGCCCCGAATCGAACTGCAAATCGTGTCCGGACTCGGTAAAGGTGATGCAGACAGGTCTTCCCCGCTTTGTTCTGCCGAAAACCGTGATAGCACCACGCAGGTCTATCGGATAAAACTCGTCGTTATTCTCCCAGTCGATCTCAGGAGTCAGGCGGACGATCTCCGCCATGACCGGACGGAGCAGCCCTTCCGTCCAATGCGGATCATTCAACCGCTCCCGTTCTTGCTTCAGATGTTCAATCTCCCGATCGATCTCCTTGCGGCGCTTGTCGCACTGCGTTTTATGCAGGCGGTAGCGCGTAATGATATTCTCAATAGCATTATATTATGCATACCAACTGCACCGCAGGGGCTGCCCGTCCCATTTCCACGCAGTACGGTATGAGTCGATGCGGATATAATTTTTCGACAGACGGTGCGTATGGGTCTTGCCCTTGAAAACATCGGGCAGCGGGACGGTCGTTCCGCACATATAGCCGTCTTCGGTAGTTCGCTGGTCGAGCTGCCGCAGGTCTACCGCGCTGCCGCGGATCGCTATGACCTGATAGAAGTCGATATTGGTCTGCTCCCAGCCCCACGACGAGTAGAGGATGTCGCCGACACGGAGCGATTCGCGGAAAGCTGCAGCAGCCTTTTCCTGCGCCTCGTCATGGCGGCGGAAGCGCTCGGCCTCCTGCCGGATACGCTCCATAGCCTTGTCGTATTCTTCCGGGGTGTGGGCCTTGTAGACATACCGGGGGGGGGCGCTTCATCCCCGGTGTCCATGCCGCGATACAGCGGCCGTTACGGCCCTGAAACCGGACAAGCGAGATATTATAGATCAATTCGGGAGCGAAGCCCGTCCCTTGAGCGAGCCGCTCGGCATATTTGTTGATGCGATAGGTTTTCATTGTTTCTGAGATTTAAGATTTTTGGTATCTTCTTCGACGATTTGGAACTTGTCGGGGTTCCAGCCCTTTGCGACCAGTGCAGCCTGCGCGTCGATGACGCTCGGAAAGATGCGGCGCCTCTGCCGCGAAAAAGAGATGTATCCGACATAAATACGCCGCACAGGGCTTCTTTGATATTCGAGGTGGCAGCGGCACGGAACGGGCCGATAGTGCAGGAAGCCCCGCATGCGCAGCAGCAGGCCACGTTCGTACTCCTTGTCCCCGCGGCAGCGTTCCCACGCCTCGTATTTGTCGATGCCGTCGGTCAGCAGCGTGTAACCGACAGCCCGGTCATAGCGGGTTCGGCCCTGCCAAAGGCCCTTGAAAAAAAGCGACAGCAGTTCCAGTTCGAGCGTCGGACGGCCTTTCGTGCGCAGCGTTTCTGTCAGGGATACGACCTCGTCGTAACGGAAGTCGAGCGGGCGGATGTTGTTCGCCGCCATGCGCACCATCACCCGTAGGTCCGAAGTAATGGTGATACGTGTTATAATCTGATAGCTCATAATGATATGCAATTAAAAGACTGCAACTTTAGGGCTGCGGCCTGATTTGACAATACGTGAAGTGTCGTGTTATTTCGGATTGGTCGTGTCCCGGAGCTTCAATCCGAAATCGCCGCAGGCCGTACGCAGATCTTCGCTGAACTTGCTGCTCTCGCAATAATAATCGCCCATCCGTCCGGCCAACTCCTGCAGATCGCTGTCTGTAATCGTCGCAGTATCGTATCCGTGTCTTTCGAGTACCGCACGGTTCAGAAAGGCGATGTCGAACTCCGCATTCGGATCGTCCTTGTTCGGAACGCTTTGCAGCTTCTCAGCGGTGAACCTGTAAATCTCGTCGAGGAACTCCTTCTCCGTCCGGTCCGTATCCTCATGCTGCCGGGAGAACTCGTCGCCCCAGGCAATGAGCGTCGCGGCCGTATCGCGGGAGTTGTCCGAGGGCCGGAATTTCCTGCGCCCAGCTTCATAGGCGATATCGACCAGCACCTCGGCATAGTCGCGCAGGGACACATTGCCCGGAAGCGCTGCGGGCTGCCTTTTCATAAAGGCAGTAATGGCCTCGGCATAGATCCGAAGCTGCAAACGGTCGCGCTCCGCGGCGGCTTCGTCGCGGTTCAGCCCGAATTCCGGGGATTCATGGCCATCGAGGAAGTTCTGCAACTCGCCCAGCCGGAAAACGTCGTAGCGCGTAGGATATTCCGGCAGGCAGCGTTCCACGAAATCTTCCGTAAGATCGCTTGTCGTCTGCGGCGCAGCTTCGGCGGACGGGATGAAATCGTATTCTTCCAGCCATTCGACGATGCCTTGCAGGGTATCGCAGGAGAGATTTTCAAGCGGAAGCGGGAAACCATCCCCGCCGTCCATCAGGCAGACGGGAGTCAGCCCGTCCTCACAAAATTCGAGGGAGATTACATTGCGATAAAGACCGTCGTATCTGATTGTAAGGGGCGACTCGTAATACTCCTCGTAGGCGAGGCCGTCCGTATCTGCCAGCCGCTCGCGGTCTGTCGCATCGGCCAGATAGGTTCCCAGGCGCCCTTGCCGGCTGGCGATGACCGAGCGGATCACACCGATCTGATAAGTACGCAGTTTTTCGAGTGTTTCTTTGTTTTTCATAGTCATAGAGAATCAAGTTATTTATAAGAAAATTCCGGTCTGACGAAATAGCAGACCGTGGTGTGCCGCCCGTGATCCTTGACGAGTTTTACGGGTTGGGGCGCGTTGTAGATGCGCCGCTCTGTAACGGGAGCATCGAGCGCATCCCATTTCTCTTGCGATACGGCGGTCTGCTCGTCCCGATAGCACCAGACGATGACGGATTTCGGGTAGGGAGCTGCGAATGCGGTTCCTTCGTAATCAGAAAGAAACATTTGAAATTCCTTCTCCGTCCGAAACGAAATGCAGTCGCCCCGGTAGAGATCGCCGTTCCGGCATTCTGCATCCTTATAGAGTCTGATCTTACGCCATTTCTCGGTCGAGAAATCGCCGTAAAGCGATTCCGGTTCCCGGTATTCCCACAACGGCACCTCGGCGCAGAACCGGACGACTCCGTTGCCGCAGGCGCCGCAATGTCCCCAAGCACAGAAATCCCCCGGCACAGCACCGGAAGGCTTCAGCTCTTGCGGCATCACGGCTGTAAAAGGCCCTCCGCTGACCGCGCAGCCGATGCCGCCGGCTGTCATCCACACGAAGGGAACGTATGGGCACAGGCAGATCGAGCGCGTTCCATCTTCACGGACAGCCTCGATCAGGGCGTTGCCGTGGAAGTCACCGTGGCGCGTGGTATAGCGCACCCGGTCGCCGACCTGCGGGACACGTGGGTTACGGGTACGTTCGATATGACGCACCAGCTTATTGGCCATGTCCACATCCTCTTGCGTCAGGCAATGTTCATGGTCGTAAAGCGTATTCATCGGCAGCAGCGTTTCGCAGCTGTACCGATCTTCGGTTTTGGGTTGTTGCATATTGCTGATAATGAAAGCGCCGCGGCCTTTCGGCCGCAGCGCAGGTTAAACGATCTGTTTTACGTGTTTTAGGCCGCTTCGGCCGGAATCGCTCCCGGGGTTTCCGGCTCCTGTTCGCAGGCCAGCCGTTCGGAGATCATCCGCGCGGCACGGTTCACGTCCGTGAGGATGTCGAACAGGTAGGTCGGCTCTTTATGGAACTCCGCCAGCCAGTCCTTGATATAGGC